>Ga0265318_10000190_pt1 | contig 54275 bp, 52 predicted proteins | sample 4821metaG_FD_192431 | JGI IMG/M metagenome (GOLD analysis project Ga0265318, IMG submission 192431) | Rhizosphere microbial communities from Carex aquatilis grown in University of Washington, Seatle, WA, United States - 4-8-21 metaG | ecosystem: Host-associated > Plants > Roots > Rhizosphere >... | reverse complement strand
TGACCTCGATGTCGACCCGCAGGGGCGACTGGGCCCCCTCCTTGTTCATGGCCTTCATGAGCCTGCGCATGTGGGGCGACATGAGCTTGTCGGCGTTGAGCGCCAGGGCGGGGGAGTCGACGAGCCTCTCGCTCGCCCGCACGCCCGCCACGCGCTCCCCGAGGGACTCCTTGAGCCAGGCGACCAGCGCCTTGGTCTCGGCCTCGCCGAGCGAGCCCTCGGCCCTGGGCTGCTCCGAAAGCCTCACGTCGGCATGGTCGGCCGCCGCGAGCTTCTTGCCGTCGAATTCGCGGACGTTGTTCATCACGTACTCGTCGACCGCCTCGTAGCAGAAGAGGACCTCGAGGTTGCGCGCCTTGAATCCCTCCAGGTAGGGCCCCGCCTCGATCGACTCCCGGCTCGGCCCGACGAGGTAATAGATTTCCTTCTGGTCGGCCCCCATCCGCGAGACATAGTCGGCGAGGGACGTGGCCTTCCCCTTTTCGGTCAGGGAGGACTCGAACCTGAGGAGCTTCGTGAGGGCGTCCTTGTGGGTGAAGTCGAGGGCCGCGCCCTCCTTGAGGAACACGCCGAATTCCCTGTAGAAGTCGGCGTACGAGTCCGGCCGCGCCTTCGCCTCCTCCTCGAGGAACTTGAGGAAGCGCTTCGTGATCACGCGGTTCAGCTTCTCGACCAGGGTCCGGTCCTGCATCGTCTCGCGCGAGATGTTCAGGGGCAGGTCCTCGCTGTCCACGACGCCCTTGACGAACCGCAGCCATTCCGGGAGGAGGTCCTTCGGCCGGGCGTCGATCAGGACCTTCCTGCAGTAGAGGGCGACGGCCGGCTCGAGGCGGGTGAGCCCGAGCCTCTCGGTGTTGTCCTTCGGGACAAACAGGAGGGCGTTTATCGAGATGGGGGCGTCGGCGCTGAAGTGCAGGCGCAGGCGCGGCTTCTCGGAGTCGTGGCCCTGGAACTTGTAGAACTCCTCGTACTCCTCCTCCTTGATCTCGGCCTTGCTGCGCAGCCAGAGGGCCTGGACCGTGTTGATGCGCTTTCCGTTGAGGTTGATGGGGAACGAGACGAACGCGCTGTAGCGCTCGATGATCTCGCGGACCCGCCACTCCTGGCTGAACTCGGAGCACTCGTCCTTGAGCTCGATCACGACCTTGCAGCCCCGGCGCTCGCCCGCGCTCTCCTCGATCGCGAAGCTTCCCGTCCCGTCGCTCGTCCAGAGCTGCCCCGGCTCGGCCTCCCGCCACGAGTGGGTGTAGACCCTGACGGCCTTTGCCACCATGAAGGCCGAGTAGAACCCTACGCCGAACTGCCCGATCAGGCCCGCGGCCTTCTGGTCGCCCGAACCCAGGGCCTGCACGAAGGCCTTGGAGCCGGAGTGGGCGATGGTCCCCAGGTTCTCGACCAGCTCCGCCTGGGTCATCCCGATGCCGAAGTCCTGTATGGTGAAGGTCTTGGCCTTGTCGTCGGTCGTTATGTTGATCTCGAGGTCGAGCTTGTCGTCGTAGATGGCCTTCTCGGAGACCTGCAGGTGGCGCTGTTTCTCCAGGGCGTCGGAGGCGTTGGACACGAGCTCCCTGACGAAGATCTCCTTCTCGGTGTAGAGGGAGTGGATGACGATATCGAGCAGCTGCTTGATCTCGGCCTGGAATTCGAAGGTCTGGGGGGTGGCGGTGGGCATGGGTGAGCGAAAAAAGGGACAGTGAGCCTACGGCAGTCCATTCAAAAATCAACGCCCCGAAGCGCGAATCTTGCCGACTAGGGCAGGAGCGACCCCATGAATTCCGTCGCGGGCATGGCGTCGAGCCTCCCCTTGTCCGCGAAGAGCGCGAGAATCGCGTCCGCACGCCCGGCGCCGAAATGCCCGCGGACGGCTGCCTCGAATTTCCGAAGGAGAAGCGGCGCGCCCTCCTCTCGGCGCCTGCGGTGGCCGACGGGAAACTCCACGCAGACGCGCCGGGTGGGGGAGCCCCCGCGGAAGAAGACCTGGACCGAGTTGGCGATGGAGCGCATTGCGGGGTCCAGGTAGTCGCGGGAAAAGGCCGGGTTCTCGACGACCTCCATCCTCTCGCGGAGCGCGTCGATCCGGGGGTCGGCCGCGGCGCGGTCCTCGTAGTCGCCGGCCTCGAGCGACCCCTTGATGAGCCCCACGGCCGCCATGTACTGGAGGCAGTGGTCGCGGTCCGCGGGGTTAGAGAGCCTTCCGGTCTTGTTGATGATCCGCAGTCCGCTCTCCTGGGTCTCGATGACGACCCGCTCGACCTCGCCCAGGCGCGGGGCCACCGCGGGATGGAGCGCGATCGCGGCCTCGACCGCCGTCTGCGCGTGGAACTCCGCCGGGTAGGAGATCTTGAAGAGCACGTTCTCCATCACATAGGACCCGAAGCCCTGCTCCGGGACGGCGAGGCGCCCGCCCCTGAGGACGACATCCTCGAAGCCCCACGTCTTCGTGGACAGGGCCCCCGGGTAGCCCATCTCGCCCCTCAGGGCCAGCAGGGCGTGCCAGACGCCCCGGCTGGTGGCGTCCCCGGCCGCCCAGCTCTTGCGGGAGCCGGTGTTCGGCGCATGCCGGTAGGTCCGCAGCGCGCCCCCGTCCAGGAAGGCGTTGGAGACCGCGTTCACGACCTGCTCGCGGGTCCCGCCGAGGAGCCGGGTCGCGACCGCCGCGGATGCGATCCGCACCAGGAGCACATGGTCGAGGCCCACGCGGTTGAAAGCGTTCTCAAGCGCGAGGACGCCCTGGATCTCGTGCGCCTGGACCATCGCGGCGAGGACGTCGCTCACGCGCAGGGGCTCCCGCGCCCGGGCCGCATCCCCGCGCCCCGCGTAGTCGGCCGCCGCCAGGATGGCCCCGAGGTTGTCCGAGGGATGGCCCCATTCCGCCGCGAGCCAGGTGTCGTTGAAGTCGAGCCAGCGCACCATGGCGCCGATGCTGAACGCGGCCTGCACGGGCTCCAGCTCGTGCGCGGTCCCGGGAACCCTGGCCCCGCGCCCCCTGAGCTCCGCTCCCGGCACGACGGGCCCGAGGAGCCGCGTGCACGCCGGGTAGCCGAGCGCGAGGAAGGCGCAGCCCAGCGTGTCCATGAGGCAGAGCCGCGCCGTCTCCGTCGCCAGGGCGCCGCGGGCCCTCTGCGTGTCGAGCACGTAGTCCGCGATCCTCAGGAGAAGGGCGTCAGGCGGCGGCCGGTCGGCTCGGGTTTCCGGGGGATTCGGCATCCTATCGCTCCCCTATGGGGACAAACGGCCTCGGCGCCGGGCCCGTGTAGACCGCGCTCGGCCGGATGATCTTGCCGTCGAGCCTCTGCTCGATCACGTGTGCGGCCCAGCCCGCCGTGCGGGCGATCGCGAAGACCGGCGTGAACATCGCCGTGGGTATGCCGAGCATGCGGAACGCCGGGGCGCTGTACCAGTCGAGGTTGGGGAACATCCGCTTCATCTCGCGCATGACGTCCTCGATCCGCTCGCAGACGGCGAAGAGGCCGGGGGCCCCGCCGTCGGCGCACAGGCAGCGCGCGACCTCCTTTATGATCGTGCTGCGCGGGTCCGAGGTCGTGTAGACCGGGTGGCCGAACCCGATGATGATCTCCCCGGAGGCGACGCGGGCGCGGATGTCGGCCTCGGCCTCGTCCGCGGTCTCGTACCGGAGCGCGATCTCGATCGCCACCTCGTTGGCGCCCCCGTGCTTCGGCCCGCGCAGGGCGCCGATGGCGCCGCAGACCGCGGAATGGAGGTCCGAGCCCGTCCCCGCGATCACCCGGGCGGCGAACGTCGAGGCGTTGAACTCGTGCTCCGCATAGAGGATCAGCCCCCGGTCGAGCGCGCGGACGTGCGCGGCGGACGGCGCCCGGCCGTGGAGGAGCTTCAGGAAGTGGCCCGCGAGCGAGGGCTCGTCCGTCGCCGTCTCGATCCGGCGGCCCTCATGGGCGTAGTGGTGCCAGTAGAGCAGCATGGAGCTGAACGACACGACGAGGTGGTCCGCGATGCAGCGGGCCTCGTCGTGGCCGTGGCCCGGCTTCTCGGGGTAGATGGCGCCGAGCACGGAGCAGCCGGTTCTAAGTACGTCCATCGGATGGGCGGCCGCCGGGACGAGCTCAAGGGCCTCGCGGACGTCTGCGGGCAGCCGCCGGTACTCGGCGAGCCGCTGCCTGTAGTCGTCGAGCTCGGCCTGGGCCGGGAGTTCGCCGTGGACGAGCAGGTGCGCCACCTCCTCGTAGGTTCCCCGCTCGGCGAGCTCGGTGACGTCATAGCCCCTGTAGTGAAGGTCGTTGCCCGTGGCCCCGACGGTGCAGATCGCCGTGTTTCCTGCGGCGACCCCGGAAAGCGTGACGGATTTCTTGCTCATCCTCTTCCTTTCCTCCCGCGTCTATGCCCATCGTAACCCAGCACGTCGTAGAGCTCCGTGCGGGTCTGCATCCCCGCGACCACCGACCTCTGCGTGCCATCCCTCCTGATCGCGGCGTACACCGTCTCGGCGGCCCTGCTCATGGCCCTGAAGGCCCCGAGCGGGTAGAGGGCGACCCCCACCCCTGCCGAGGCCAGCTCCTGCACCGTGAAGAGCGGCGTCCGGCCGAACTCCGTCAGGTTTGCGAGCACGGGAACCTTCCCGAGCGCCTCGGCGAACGCCCTGTACTCTCCGAGCGTGGTGAGCGCCTCGGCGAAGATCATGTCCGCGCCCGCCGCCGCGTAGGCCCGGGCTCGCTCAATGGCCCTGCCGAGGCCCTCGACCGCGTGCGAATCCGTGCGGGCCACGATGACAAAGCCGGGATCCGTGCGTCCCTGGGCGGCGGCCCTGATGCGGTCGCACATCCTGGCAGCCGTCACGAGCCGCTTCCCGGGAAGGTGGCCGCAGCGCTTGGCCCCGACCTGGTCCTCGATGTGGCAGCCGGCGGCCCCCGCCCGCGTCATCTCCCTGACTGTGCGCCGGATCATCGGGGCGCCGCCCCACCCGGTGTCGGCGTCGACCAGCAGCGGCAGGCCGGTCACCCGCGTGATCCGCCGGATGTCCTCGCACACGTCCTCGAGGGTCGTGATCCCGACGTCCGGCACGCCGTGGGATGCGTTGGCGACCCCGGCCCCGGAAAGGTAGATCGCCCGGTAGCCAGCCCGCTCGGCAAGGAGCGCGCAGTAGGCGTTGATCGTCCCGACCACCTGGAGGGGTCGCTCGGCCTTGAGGGCGGCGCGAAGGCGCGCGCCGGGTGAGCGGGTCTTGGACGGCATGAGGATCGGGGTTTCTGGACGCCGCTCCTAGCACGTTGGAGCCCCGGCAGCGATCACTTCGTGACCGCGGGACAGGGGGCCCCCTGCGGGCGGGGTGCCGGCAATCGCCCCGTCCGGGTTGATCAAACCGAGGAATTCGGCATAGTTGGGGCGACGTCATGCCCGACCCTTCGAGCATCCCCCCGATTCATCCCGAGGTCAGGATCGGCCACGTGCACCTCAAGGTCGCCGACCTGGACCGGGCCCTGGGCTTCTACTGCGGCGTCCTCGGGTTCGAGCTCATGCAGCGCTTTGGCCCCGGAGCCGCATTCGTCTCGGCGGGCGGCTATCACCACCACATCGGCCTGAACACCTGGGAGAGCCTGGGCGGCTCGCCTCCTCCTCCCAAGGCGACGGGCCTGTACCACGTCGCGATCCTGTACCCGAACCGCTCGGAACTGGCCGTTGCCCTCCGGCGCCTGATGGCGTCGAAGATACCGCTGGACGGGGCCGCGGACCACGGGGTGAGCGAGGCCCTGTACCTGCGGGACCCGGACCAGAATGGCGTCGAGCTCTACTGGGACCGCCCTCGCGACAAGTGGCCCCGCGACCCGCAGGGGGCCGTGGCGATGTACACCCGCCGGCTGGACCTTGAGAGCCTGCTGGCCGAGGCGATGGATCGGTATGGGGCAGCTAGCCGCCGAGGTACGCGGCCTTCAGCTGAGGGTTGTTCCGGAGATCCGCGCTCGGCCCCTCTATCGTCACGTGGCCCGTCTCCATCACGTAGGCGTAGGTGCTGATCTCAAGCGCCAGGTTGGCGTTCTGCTCGACCAGGAGGATGGCGATCCCGCGGTCCCGGTTGATCTCGATCACCTTTTCGAAGATCGTGCTTATGAGCCGCGGGGCGATCCCAAGCGACGGCTCATCCAGCATGAGGAACTTCGGATCGCCCATCAGGGCGCGCCCGATGGCCAGCATCTGCTGCTCGCCGCCGGAGAGCGTCCCGGCCGTCTGGTTGACGCGCTCCTTCAGGCGCGGGAAGATTCCGAACACGTAGTCCCGGTTCCTGGCGATCGCGGCCCTGTCCTTCAGGAGGTAAGCGCCCATCGAGAGGTTCTCGTCGACCGTCAGGTTGGAGAAGATCATCCGGCCCTCCGGGACGTGCCCGAGCCCGCGGGCAACGATCCTGTGCGCGGGCACCCGGGTGATGTCCTCCCCGAGGAACCTGATGCTGCCGCCGAGGGGCCGCAGGAGCCCGGAAACGGTCCTGAGCATGGTGGTCTTTCCGGCGCCGTTCCCCCCGATGAGGGTTACGATCGCGCCCTTGGCGACTCGCAGCGAGATGCCCCGGAGCGCGGAGATGGCGCCGTAGGAGACCGAGAGGTTGGAGACTTCGAGCATCTTCGGGTCAGTGCTGGGCCCATCCGGAGCTGTGCGGCTCCCCAAGGTAGGCCTCGATCACCTTGGGGTCGTTCCGGATCTCCTCCGGGGTTCCCTCGGCTATCTTGACGCCGTAGTCCAGGACGGCCACCCGCTGGCAGACGCCCATGACGACCCTCATCGAGTGCTCGACGAGCAGGATGGACGGCGTGAATTCCCGGTGGATCCTCTTGATGAGCGCCATCAGCTCGTCCTTCTCCGTGGGATTCATCCCGGCCGCGGGCTCGTCCAGGAGGAGGAGCTTCGGCTGGGTCGCCAGGCATCGCACGATCTCCAGGCGCCGCTGCTCCCCGTAGGGCAGGCTCGTGGCCGGCGCGTCGCGGTAGCGGCCCAGGTGGAACAGCTCGAGGAGCTCCTCGACCCGGCGCGCGATCGAGGCCTCGTCGTTGCGGAATGTGGACATCCTCAGGAGCGCCTGGGCGGGCCCGCTCGTCCGGTGGACGTTGCACGCGACGCGGACGTTGTCGAAGACGGAGAGGCTTCTGAAGAGGCGGATGTTCTGGAACGTCCGGGCGATGCCCGCCTCGACGACCTCGTTGGGCCGCAGCCCGGTCAGGTCGACCCCGTTCGAGCGGACCGTCCCGCTGGTGGCCTCGTACACGCAGGTGACGAGGTTGAAGACCGTGGTCTTGCCGGCCCCGTTCGGGCCGATGAGCCCGACCAGGTCGCCCGCGTTGACCACCAGGTCGAGCGCGTTCACCGCCGTCAGCCCCCCGAACCGGATGGTCGCCTTCTCGAGCTGCAGGATGGGTCCAGGCATGGGTCTTGCGCGGGTCCGGCTATTTCCGGGTGGCGAGGTATTTCCAGCGCAGCCGCGCGGCGACGGCCGAGAAGTTGAAGTTGAAGAGGCCCCTCGGGCGCACGAGCATGAGGACGATCAGGAGGAGCGAATAGAGCACCATCCTGTACTGCTCGACGGCCCGCAGCATCTCGGGAAGCACCGTCAGCAGGATCGCGGCCAGGATCACGCCGGGCGTGTTTCCCATGCCCCCGAGGATCACCATGACGACGATCTCGATGCTCTTCGTGAAATCGAACCCCGTGGGCGTGATCGTCAGCTTGAAGTGCCCGTAGAGGCCCCCGGCGACGCCCGCGAAGAACGCCCCCACCACGAAGGCCACGATCTTGTAGCGGGTCGTGTCTATCCCGACGGCCTCGGCCGCGATCTCGTCGTCCTGCGTGGCCAGGAACCCGCGGCCGTACGTCGAGCGGACAAGGCAGGTCACGGTGAAGACCGTCAGCGCCGCGAAGGCGAACACCCAGAAGACGGTCGTGTAGTTCGGGATCCCGTTGAGGCCGAGCGCGCCGCCGAGGGACTCCACGTTCTGGAAGATGACCCGGATGATCTCGCCGAACCCCAGGGTGACGAGGGCCAGGTAGTCCCCTTTCAGCCGCAGGGAGGGGATGCCGACCGCGAGCCCGGCCAGGGCGGCCCCGGCCCCGCCCATGACGAGCGCCGCGAGGAAGAGGAGCCCCTGCTGCGCCGCGGTGCCGCCGTCGGCCCCGAGAAGGCGGGGCCCGGCAAGGAGCGTCACGGCTGCGGAGAGGTAGGCCCCCACCGACATGAACCCCGCATGGCCGAGCGAGAACTGGCCCGTGTAGCCGTTCACGAGGTTGAGCGAGACGGCCAGGATCACGTTGATCCCGACCCCGATCATGACGTCGAGGTAGTAGGGGTCGATCCGGTCCGAGAAGTGCGAGACGCCGAACGCCAGCAGGACCGCGGCGATGAGGGCGAGGAGCGGCTTTGGCATCGTCGTCGCGGTTTCAGACCTTCTCGGCGGAATACCGGCCGAGCAGGCCCGCCGGCCTGAAGAGGAGGATCCCGATGAGGACGGCGAAGGCGATCGCGTCCTTGTACGTGGACCACCTGGAGCCGTCGATGAAGGTCTCGGTCATGCCGAGAATGAGCGCCCCCAGGGCGGCCCCGGGTATGTTGCCCACGCCCCCCAGGACGGCGGCGACAAAGGCCTTGAGGCCGGGCACGACGCCCATGAGCGGGTCTATCGAAGGATAGTTCAGCGCGTAGAGGACACCGCCCGCGCCCGCCAGCGCCGAGCCGAGCCCGAACGTGAAGGAGATGACGACGTCGATGTTGATCCCCACGAGCTGCGCGGCCTTCGGGTTCAGGGCGACGGCCCGCATGGCCGTTCCGATCTTCGTGCGGTGGACCGCGAGCTCGAGGGCGACCATCAGGATGGCGGCCACGACGATCACGATCACCTGGTTCATCGATATGATGAGGCCGCGTACCTCGATCACCTTGGAGGGGAAGATCGGAGGGAAGGGGCGCGGCGTCGCGCCGAACACGAGCTGGCCCGTGTACTCGAGGAACAGGGACATCCCGATCGCGGTGATGAGGACGTTGAGCGTCGGGCCGCCCCTGAGCGGGCGGTACACGATGCGCTCGATCCCGATGCCGAGGGCGGCGCAGCCCGCCATGGCGGCCGCGAGCGCGACCAGCCCGCCGAGGACCGAGTCATGGGGAAGGTGCCCGCCCGCGAAGTACCCTATGAAGGCCCCCACCATGAAGACGTCCGAGTGGGCGAAGTTTATGAAGCGCAGGACGCCGTACACCATCGTGTACCCCAGCGCTATCAGGGCGTAGATGGCTCCGAGCGAGAGACCGTTGAGGAGTTGCTGGAGGAACTCCGTCATGCCGCCGGGGATGGCATCGCGCTAGGGAGCCATGCTCTCGGGAGCGATGCTCTGGAAGAACTTGAATTGGCCTTCCTTCACCATGATCAGGAACGCCGCCTTTGAGGCGTTGCGGTCCTTGTCCATGGTGGTCGTCCCGGTGACCCCCGCGAAGTCCCGGGTCGCCGCGAGCGCGGCGCGGATCGCGGGGCCGTCGGTCGAGCCGGCGCGGCGGATCGCGTCCGCCATCACCAGGGCCGAGTCGTATCCCAGCGCGGCCATGGCGTCGGGTGTCTCCCCCTTGAACCGCGCCTGGAACCTGGCGACGAACCCCTTCACCACCGGCGAGTCCACCTGCGGCGAGTAGTGGGTCGTGTAGTAGCAGCCCTCGACGGCGGCGCCCCCGATGTCGATCAGCTCGGGCGCCTCCCACCCGTCGCCGCCGAAGAGCGGGACCGAGATGCCGAGCTCGCGGGCCTGCCGGCAGATGAGGGCGGCCTCGGTGTAGTAGCCGGGCACGAAGATGCCCTCGACGCCGGCCGCCTTGATCGCCGTCAGCTGCGCGTCGAAGTCCTTGCTGCCCTCCGTGTACTTCTGCTCGATCACGATCTGGCCCCCGTCCGCCGCGAAGCGCTCCTTGAAGTACTCGGCCAGCCCGACGCTGTAGGCGGACGACACCGACGTCAGCAGCGCGACCCTGCGGATCCTGAGGGTGTCCTTTGCGACCCTGGCCAGCACGTGCCCCTGGAAGCGGTCGGTGAAGCAGACGCGGAAGATGTAGTTGCCGACCTCCGTCACCCTGGGGTAGGTCGAGGACGGCGAGACCATGGGGACCTTGTAGGCCTGGCAGATCGGGGCGGCCTCCATGGAGCGCATCGACGCCACCTCCCCAAGGATCGCCGCGACCTTTTCCCGGGAGATGAGCTTCTTGGCGATCGTCGCCGATTCCCCCTGCTTTGACTGGTTGTCTTCGGTGATGAGCTCGATCTGGCGCCCGAGGACGCCGCCCCTGGCGTTCAGCTCCTCGACCGCCAGGACGGTCCCCTTGTGGGACGATTGTCCGAAGGCCGCCTCCTTCCCGGTCAGGGAGGCGTATTCGCCGATCTTTATGGCCTCCTGCGCCCGGCCGCCCGCGGAAAGGGCCGCTGCGGCCACCGTTGCGGCCATAATGTGGCGGATGGGGCGGAACATGGGAATATGCGTAGCCGCAGCCAAGGGGAGCCGGGGGCCGGTTTCAACCGAATTGCCATACTTATTTGATTAAGCGGCCGGGGCCTGCTTCGGTTGCTCCCGTTGAACACGTTCGACCGGCACCTCCTGCGCGAATGGCTCACGATCCTGGGCCTCGTGCTCGTCCTCGTGTGCGGGCTGCTCCTCGTGCAGGTGATGTACGACGATTTCCGGGACCTCCACGAGGCGGGGGCGCGGACGCGCGACCTGGGCCTCTACTCCCTTGTCGCCATCCCCGGCTTCCTCGCCCTGACGCTGCCGATCGTGCTCCTTCTCTCGACCCTCTTTGTCCTCGGCAAGCTCCACAAGGCGAACGAGCTGACGGCGATGCGCGCGGCGGGCGTCGGCTTCACGCGGCTCATGGCTCCGATCTGGCTCGCCGGCCTCCTGTGCTGCGCCCTCTCGTACTGGCTCAATTCCTTCGTGGTCCCCTGGTCCGTGGAGAAGACCCGGGTGATGAAGGAGAGCTTCCAGTTCAGGAAGCAGGCCCAGTCGCTGCCGGAGGACCGGATCGGGGCCGTCTTCAGCGTGGGCTTCGACAACTTCTATCCCCGGCGCATGTGGTTCTTCAACCGCTACAGCAAGTACACGCGCAGGGCCTACGGCGCCAGCGTCACGGAAATGGACGCCCGGGGCCGCGCGACTAACCGCATCGTCGCGGCCGAGGCCTGGTATGACGAGCCGAAGCACGGGTGGGTGTTCAGGGACGGGCGGGAGATGGGCTTCGATCCCGACACGGGGATCAACTCGTCGTCGGTGCCCTTCGCGGAGCGGCTCTATGCCAGGTTCCAGGAGGATCCCCACCTCATGATGCTGATCGACCGCAGGCCGATCGACCTTTCCCAGACCGAGCTGAGCGAGCTTATCGACTACCTTTCGCGCGAGAACAACCCGAAGAGCGTGCCCTACGCCGTGCGCTACTTCGGGCTCCTCGCCGACATCCTCACCCCGCTGATCGTGATCGCGATCGCGATACCGTTCGCGGCCTCGGGCGTGAGGGTGAACCCGGCCGTCGGCGTCTCGAAGTCGATAGGCCTCTTCTTCCTCTACCTGGCGCTCCAGAACCTCGCGGCGTCCCTGGCGACGAAGCAGCTGGTCGACCCCGCCCTCGCGGCGTGGCTGCCCAACATCGGGATGACCGGCCTGGCGATCTACTTTTTCTCCAGGCTGCGCTAGGCGCTCAGGTCCGCAGGTACGAGGCGCCGTTCACGTCGATGATCGAGCCGGTCATCGCCGCGGGGGCGTCCAGGGCGCAGAAGACCACGGTCCGCGCGATCTCCCCGGCTCGGGTGACCCTCCCGAGCGGGTGCTGGGCGCGGATCTCGCCGCCCGTCGGCCCCGCGAGGAACTCCGCGGCCATCTCCGTCTCGACCCAGCCCGGCGCGACGCAGTACACGAGCACGCCCCGCGGGGCCAGGGCCTTCGCGAGCGACTGGCTCAGCGAGTTCAGGCCCGCCTTGCTCGCCCCGTAGGCCGGCGCCTCGGGCTCGCCGCGGAATGCGCCCCGGGACGAGATGTTGACGATCCGCCCGCCGCCCGAGGAGGCCATGGCGCGCGCGGCGAAGAAGCAGAGGTTGGCCGGACCGTGCAGGTTCGTCGCGACGATCCGGTCCCAGGCGTAGAGCCACTCCGCGTACTCCGTGGAGAGCGGGGGATGCTCCCGGTGCGCGGCCGCGTTGTTGACGACGACGTCCACCCGGCCGAACTGGCCGGCGGCCTCGCTCCAGAGGCGCTCCACGTCGCCGGGGTCGGACATGTCGGCCCTGAACAGGGCGTGGCCCTTGCCCGGCAGGTCCGCCAGGACCGCGTCGGCCGCCGCCTTGTTCTCGCGGTAGTGGACGCCGACGCGCACACCGCGGGAGGCCAGCTGCAGGGCGATCTCGCGGCCAATCCCGCGGGAGGCCCCGGTCACGAGCGAGGCGGTCGGCGTCTCTTCTTCGGTCATCGGGCTTAGGTCCAATTGTAATTGAAGCTGATGCTTATCCTCTCGGCGTCCACTCGGTTCTGGGCGACCTCGTGCCTGAGCCAGCTTTCGAAGAGGACGAGGTGGCCCGCGCGCGCAGGGTACGTCGCGTGGGCCTGGTTCGCCCTTCGCGCGCCGGGAAGGCGCGGAGGCGCGGCCATGAAGCGGTCGAGCCTCGGGTCCTCGAACTTGAGGCCCGGGCAGCCCCTCGGCGTCTGGACGTAGTACGTGCCGCTCACGAACGCGAGCGGGTGCAGGTGCATGGAGTGTGCGGCCGAGGGCGGCATGATGTTGACCCAGCAGTCGGTCATACGGATCTCGCGGCCGCGCAGGTCCATGTCGAGGGACCGCGCGAACGAGCGGACGTGGCGCCTTATCCTGCGCTCAAGGCCCCCGAAGGTGCTCGAGAAGCGGTGCAGCTCGTTCATCGAGGCGTAGCTCGTGTAGCCTCCCGGGTAGTTGCGCTGCGACCAGGCGCGGCCCTCCCCATCGAAATCCCGCAGGGCGCGGCACTCCTTCGCCAGGTCGGCGTTGAACCGCGCGAGCCCGGACCTCAGGAGCGGCTCGCAATAGACGAAGGTCGGAAACCACGCCCGCGTCATCGGACGGCCTCCGGGGATCTGGCAGAGGGCCCGCATGGCCGCCCGCCCGCTGCGACTGTGTTTCCCTGCATCGGGGGGGATCGTGGCGGCGGGGGCCCCCGGGGCAAATCCGAAAGCTCTAGCGGGCCTGGGCGGCGCGGGCGGCTCCCGCCAGTGCGCGGTCGCCCCCGGCCTCGGCCGAGCGCGCAAGCTGTCCGAGGAAGGCGCGCTCCTGGTCGCGCGTCAGCGCCGGCGAAGCCCAGCGGTCCGCAAGCAGGTAGCTCCCGAGCGCGTCGTCCGGGCGCCCGAGCCCTAGAAGGACGAAGGCCCGGTCGTAGGCCGCCTGGTAGAAGCGGTCGCCCATCCGCAGCGCGTCCTCAAAATGGTCGTTGGCCTCCCGGAGCTGCCCCTCCCGCGCGAACTTGAGGCCCATCTGGTCCTGGAGGATCGCCAGGAAGCAGACGGGCCCGTAGTAGGCGCTGATGCGCCGCTTGTCGGCGATGATCGCCGCCGCCTTGAGGAAGCCCTGGCCGGAGGGGTTGCGGCGCAGCCGCGCCGCCACCGCCTCCGAGGCCGCCTTCTCGTTTCCGCGCAGGAATTCGAGGATCTCCAGCCGGCTGTTGAAGTCGTCCAGGAGCTCGGTGTCGGTCAGGTGAGCGGCCACGTAGGCGTGCTGCAGCCGGTCATCCGACCAGACCTCGAGCTGGCGCCAGCTCATAAGGCCGAGGACGCCGACGACGGCGAGGGAGGCGGCGGCGGCCCAGACGCGGGCCCGCAGCGTCGAGGCGCGGGCCAGGGCCGCGGCGAGCACGGCGGCCGTGATCACGGTGAGGAAGTACCCGTAGCGGTCGCTCGCCATGTGGGGCTTCTCGGTCAGCCCGAAGAAGGGGGCGGCCGAGGCCAGGTAGCCGAACCAGACGACCGCGAGCACGGGCCGCCTCCGGAACGAGAACAGCGCAAGGGCGGACGCCGCCGCCACGAGCGCCATGCTGATGACGAAGGGCGCGCCCAGCGGGCTGAAGTTCATGAGCGTGTCGTAGAGGGGGGAGAGGTGGACGGGCCACCAGGGCTTCCACACGTAGTAGGCGGCCACGTAGGCGGACTGCGCGATGCGGCTGGACAGGGGAAGCTCGTGCAGGCCGGGCACGGCGCCGAAGACCTCGGTGTTCCCGAATCGGGCGGCGACCGTGATCGAGAGGACGGCCGCAACGGGGACGAGGAACGCCGCCTTCTCGGCAAGGAGGCGCCTGAAGGACGGGCAAGAGCCGGCGCGCGCGTGAAGCCAGTCGAGCCCGATCAGGAGGAGGGGCGCCCCGAGGGCGAGGGGGTAGGTGAGGAGGGACGCTGCATACCCGGCCGCGGCGAGGCAGAGCCACGCCGCGCGCCGCGGGCCCCCGGTCAGGTACGTGCGGAGGTACGCGAGGAGGGATGCGAGGAAGAGGACCATCGACTGGCCGTAGAGGTTGCCGGAGATCCAGGCCGTGGTCTCGACGCGGAACGGGTGGAAGGCCCACCATCCCGCCGCCAGGGCCGCGGCGCCGGCGTCCCACGCCGTCAGCCCGCCCGTGCGCCCCCGGTGCGTGAACAGGCGCAGCGCGTGCAGCACGATCGCGAGGACAAGCCCCGCGTTCATGGCGTACAGGGCGAGCGCAACGGCATGGTACGGTCGCGGGTCGAGGCCCGCGACCTCGTAGGTCGCGGAGAAGTTGAGCCAGCCGAGCGGGATGTACCTGCGGACGTAGCTCCAGTCCGTGAACATCCATTTCAGGCGCCCCAGGTCGACCCCTCCCATGTGGGGGTTCAGGGTCACGTTGACGTCATCGTCCCTCAGGTAGAGGAAACCGAAGCCGAGGACCCTCAGGTTGAGGGCCACGGCCGCGAGCACGAGCAGCGCCCCGCAGAGCCAGGCCATCCTGCGCCCTTCGGCGGAGGCGAAGAATCCGGGGTCTTTCGGGGGGCGTTGCACGATTCAGCCTGACAAACCTCCATTCGGCTCAAATTCCGCCGAAAGGCCACTCTTAGTTCCTATCCTGAGATTGGCTCACCGCCGTCAACCGGGGCTCTGCTCAACAGCCCTGGCAGTTCGTCCTCAATGACCCCGGGACAACAGCAAAAGGAGGAGCCGAAGCGAATCCGTCATGGTCACGGGAAAGAAGCCAACGGGCCTCAGACCGAGCAGGAGGAAAGCCACCTCAGCAGCCACCGAGCAACAATCGCCTGGCGCTCCTCGACCGGCGCGAGAGAATTCACGCTTGGGCTGTCGAGCAGACCCGCACGATACGGCCTCCGTTGGTGACCTGCGAGGCGGTGCTGGCCGAGCTTTGCTTCCTTCTTTCTGATTTCCCCAAGGGGATTGCCGTGGTGAGAGACAACTTTGCATCCGGGGCCTGGGCAATGGATTCTTCTCTGAGGGTGGAGCAGGAGGGGTATTTGCCTTGATTACGCCAGCGGGGGCCTGACGGCTTCATGAAGGCTAACCTTCGCGGTTGACCGGTTTCGGCTGAGGCGGTCCGTTGGCTCTCTCGCCTCGGAAATCCTCGTTTCTGTGGCGATCTGAATGCTGTTCGAAAAAGGACCCATTCGTAGCCACTGTTCCTACTAGCCCTCGACCAATCCGGGTGCGGGCTGCTGGCGCGCCCGTCCGTGCCCGTCCAATGGACCGCGCGGCAGAAGCTAGGGGCGCTGCGCTGCGCTGGATGCGGGAACGTCCACGATGTCGCCGGATTGCAGCACGACATCGTCATCCGTCGGTCCTTCTCGCCGGAGCCAGGCGTCCACGTTTTCGACGATCCGGGTTGATGTCCCGTTGGAGTTGGCTCGCGTTATGACAACGGCACTCAAATCCGCGCGGTCTGAAACACCGCCGGCAGCCTGCAATGCGCGCGCGAGCGTTGTGCCCGGGGTCAACCCAATGTTGCCAGGCTTGTTCACTTCGCCCGACACGGTGCAGCTGCCGAACGAACCATGCCTCTCGACTCCCGGCATGGTGAAGCTCTCGACCTTCAACGGGAGGCTGAAGTGCCCGGCGTCCTCGAATGTGACCTCGGCCAGTGTTGCGCCAGCGGGGCTCTCCAATTCCCGCTCCCACCTCTTGACCGATTGGTTCCACCATTCGTGCCCCCGGAAACCGTCCTTGCGGAGGACGATCGACACTTTGGCCACCAGGGCATGATCCCTGACCTCATTGAGTCCACCAGAGATGTGTGTCCGCGCCCTGTTCACCAAACCGTAGGCGGGCTCGGGGCTCCACGGCGCCAGCGCCGTCAGGAATGGGAAATCGTTCCAAAGGAATTCCGGCGAGTGCTCGATGAAGGAGATCCACGTCACTTTCTTCATCTCGTCGAAGTCAACTAGGACTACACGCGAGTGGGTGGAGCTCTTGGCAAACACGGTTCCCGCCTTCGGATCGTGCTCGCCGATCACCACGGGGTGAAATAGGCGGAACCCGAGCGTGGCGTCGTATTCCGGCTTCTCGTGCCGTAGCCTTCGCACCGTTTCGGGCGACAGCATGAGCGAAAACGTCTCGATGGAATTGGATGCCTGCCCCGAGTCCGGCTTGACTTCGCGGATAAGATAGCGGCGCCTCGCGAATTCCGCCCAGTTCTGATCGCGAGGCTCAGGGGTGATTCCGAGCTGATCGTGCGCCGCCCACGTGGATGTCTGTCCCCGCCAACCCCACATCTCGAATTGCGCCTGCCTAGTAACGCTCCCGTCCCCCCAGCGCAGGCGCTGATCGGAGAAGTACGGAGAGAGCACGTAGTGGGAAGGCACGGGCCCCGCCTTCACGTTGATCTGCGCAAAGGAGTTGTTTTCAGGCGATGCGACATACGCGTAGGCGTCCTGCAGCGAAACGCCCACATTCTTGGCTATACCGTTCGGAGCGGAGCGCGCGGGGGACAACAAGGCCGACCCATCCCAGGTCCACCATCCACCTACCGCTGCCATCGCAAGCGCCGTGAGCAGAATCAGCGCGATTGAAACGGGCGTGCGGCGCGTCACGAACTGGTGAACCGCGACCACAACGCAGCCAGCGCCGGCCGCCAGCCCCGTGACCAGCAGACGCATCACTCCGATCCAGGGCGAGAGGGTCTCGTGGGGAATGGTCACGTGCTCGACGAACACGATCCCACCGGTGACCCATGCGACTGCTGCGACGAATGTCCACAGAAGGAAGCGTCCGTAGCTGCTGGTCACCACCGCACACGGCAGGGCGAGAAGCGCCGCTCCCATCTGGACCGCGAACGTTTCCATGGCGGCGCGGCCTATCTCGGCCCATCCGAATCCGCATCCGAGCCACCAAGGCACCGTCAACACGACGGGCAGGACTCCAAACATTAGGACCAGGCCAAGGGCCTTCGCGGCCAGCAGCCTTGAGCCGGAGATAGGGCGGGTTTGCCAGAATGCCGGGCTGGCCACCGAGTCCTCCTGGACCACGCTGGCCACGAGCATGTAGGTGACGACAAGCCCGATTCCCCACAGGACGTTCGCATAAATGGCCATGTGGTAGAACCAGGCGGCATCCGACCCGCTCGAGGCCAGGAGGCTCATACCCGCACCAAAGCGCATCAAGGTGACGGCGCAGAAGAGCGTCAAGGGCACCCAGAATCGGTGAAGATCCTTCCTTGTGATGTGCCAGATGAGATTCATGCCGCCACTCCTTTCGACCGCGAGCGGCTGGCCCTCGCAAAAGTCAGGAATATCTCGCGCAGCGTCATGTGCTGCGCGGTGACACTGGCCCCCGCGAATCGCTCGCTCCATTGCCGCTCGGTGGTCGCGCCGGAATACCCCGTCTCGACGAATCTCAAGAGGTCGCCCGCTCTCTCCCACTCGACGGCGCCGTGGGTGGGTTCGGGGGTTTCACCTTGCAGCCGCACCTCGACCCGCCTGAAGCGCAGTTGGAGCGATTCGGCGGCCTCGCTGAGGGTCAGCCGGCCGCGGTCTAGAAGGACGACATGGTCTGCCAGGCGTTCGACCTCCTCGATGTCGTGCGACGAAACTAGGACCGTCCAATCGCCGGACAACGAAACCTCGAGCACTCCGCGCACGAACTCGTCCCTTATCAGGGGGTCGAGCCCGCTGAACGGTTCATCGAGCACAAGGAGCTTCGGCCGGTAGGCTAACGAGGCGAGCAGTGCGGCCTTCATGAGCGTTCCGCGCGAAAGCCGGCTCAGCTTCTGGCCCAGCGGCAGCTCGAACTGGGCGACCAGAGTTCGCTCCAGTTCCCTGTCCCACGTGGGATAAAACGGCCGGCAGTAGTCGAGCAGTTCCCGGACCGTCATCCAAAGCGGAAGCTGCTGGTCCTCGGATACGTATCCGATCTGCGCGAATTGGGCGGGGCCGAGTCTGCGCGAGTCGACACCGAGGACCATAGCGGCTCCGGTTGTCGGTCTCAGCAGGTTCATCAGGAGCCTCAGCGTGGTTGTCTTCCCGGCTCCGTTTGGACCCAGCAATGCCACGACCTTTCCGGAAGTGAGGGAAAGATTGAGCCCGCTCAGGGCTTCGGTCCCGGTGAAGCTCCGCGACAGGTTGTGGGTTTCAATGATGTTCATTTGCGATTTTGGTTAGCATTATTTCCTCGTGAGCCTCTTCCATTGGGCGACGAGGCCGGCCTGCACCTCGTCGATCGTCAGGCCGAGGTTCTTGGCTTCGACCACCACCCGCTCGAGCTCCGCACCCAGCAGCTCCGCGCGCTCCCGGCTGCCGCCAGGGGAGCGAACGGCGACAAGGCTCCCGATCGCGGGGGTGGTTATCAGGACGCCCTGGATGACGAGAGCCGCGATGACCTTATGAGCGGTGTTCGGATTGATTCGCAGTTCCTGGCTCAGGACGCGAACCGAGGGGAAAGGATCGCCGGGCGAAAGTTGCCCCGTGGCGACGGCCTTCTTGACTGCGAATAGTATCTGTTCCGCGACCGGCATGCCCGGCTTCAGGCCGATTGAAAACGGAAGCATACCGTACTAGGTGGCCTAGTACGGATGGTACGGCAAGCCTTTTCCTCATATATTTTTTCCGGAGAAACCTAGCGTTTCAAAAACCACCCGTTTGGGAACGTATCCCTGCACCCGATTGCGAGCGTCCTCAGCGGGCCGAAGCCCACCAGTTCAGAGGTTGGCTTTGGTCTTCTCGAAAATGGCCCGAGCCAGGGTCTCGTCGCCAATTAGGATCGCCACCCTGGTCACGTTATTGGCAGCCGCGACCATTCGGAATTCGACCGGTTCATCATGCGTCGTCCGGGCGACTATCACCACGGAGGACGCTGCCCGGGTCTCGTTGACCTTGGAGAGTTGGAATTGAGGGATCACGCTTTCGACCGCGCTGACGACGGAATCGAGGCCGCTGCTCAGGGAAGCGTCCAGTTCTCCGTGGACGTAGGAAGCGGTTTCCGACCCCGCGGTGACCGACGGCACGAGTCGGTCGGTTGTGAGCGCCTTCTCCACGCGGGGGGAGAACCATCCATAGGCGAGCAGGCCGCCATTCTCCGTGTTTGGGTGGTATTGCTGTTTCACCACCAGGAAGCCGGCGAAGGCGCAGCCAGCGAGCGCGCCGACGAATATAAGGGGCGGGATTTTGGCGGCAGGCATACCGGGAGAATGTAGACCTAGACGCCGGCTGTCGGCTATGGGGTGTTTCCCAGGCCCTACAAATGTCCGTCAACCCAACATCTTTGATGCATCGGCGCAGGTTGGCGGAAGGCGCTTGCCGATATGGCCTTGAACCCGTCGGAATTGGCCCGACCCTGGCAGGTCGCCTGCGAATTGCTAATTCGGGGCCTCCGACTAGATTTGCAGGATTCGCACGACCAAAGACTCGATGGGCGACATGCAGGTGCCAGACGAAGCGCTCTGGGGCGCTTCGACGCAGCGCGCGGTCCTCAATTTCCCCATTAGCGGCCGGCCAATGCCCGCCGCATTCATTCGGGGCCTCGGCCTGGTCAAACTTGCGGCGGCCCGTGCGAATGAGGAGCTGGGAGTGCTTCCGCCCGGGAAAAGCCGGCTCATCCAGCAGGCCGCACGGGAGATCGCCGATGGGCAGCACGCGGCACAATTCCCGGTCGATGTGTTTCAAACCGGGTCGGCCACATCGACAAACACAAATGCCAACGAAGTCATCGTAAGCAGGGCGGCGCAGATCGCAGGCGCGGGCGGGCCCGCCTTGCACGCAAATGATGACGTCAATCTCGGCCAGTCGTCGAACGACGTGATTCCCACCGCGCTGCATGTGAGTGTGGCGCGGGCCTTGCACATGGATCTGGCGCCGGCGCTGACGGTTCTGACGGCAGCCCTCGACGCGAAAGCCCGAGCCTTCGCGGACATCGTGAAGATCGGCCGAACGCATCTGATGGATGCCACGCCGCTCACGCTGGGCCAGGAGTTCTCCGGCTATGCCATGCAGGCCCGAAAGGCTGGCGAACGGGTGCAGCGCGCGATCGCGATACTGGGCGAACTGGCGATCGGCGGCACGGCGGTGGGCACCGGCATGACGGCTCATCCGGAGTTTGGCGCCCGGGTCTGCCGCATTCTCAGCGAGGAGACCGGGCTTTCGTTTCGTGAGGCGAGGAATCACTTTGAGGCCCAGGCGGCCCGAGATGACTGTGTCGAGGCAGCTGGGCAGCTGGCGGCGGTGGCCGCGAGCCTGACGAAAATCGCAAATGACATCCGCCTGCTTGGGTCAGGGCCGCGGGCGGGCTTCGCGGAGCTTCGGCTTCCGGCCACCCAGCCTGGGTCTTCAATCATGCCGGGCAAGGTCAACCCCGTGATGAGTGAGATGCTCGTTCAGGTGGGACTCTACGTGCATGGGCTGACGCACACCGTGACCGCCGCAGGCCGGGACGGGCAGCTGGAGCTCAACGCGACACTGCCGCTGATGGCCTACTGCCTCCATGAATCCGTCCATTGCCTCGCAAGCGGGGCCCGCGTATTCGCGGAGAAGTGCGTGGGGGTGATCGAGGCCGACGACGCCCGTTGCAGCGAGTTGGTGAAGCGTTCGCTGATGCTCGTTACGGCGCTCAGCGCCCATCTCGGTTATGACGTGGCCGCGAGCGTGGCGAAGGAGGCTCTGGCGTCGGGCAGATCTCTGCGTGAGGTTGTGCTAGCGCGCGGGTTGATGGATGCGGCTGCTTTGGACCGCGCGCTGGAGCCCCTCGCGATGGTGCGGCCCGGTCATTCGCCTGCCGCAGGCTCGACGCCGGCCGAAAGGGTTTGGGAGAATGAGGGAGGTCATCTCAAGCGGAAGTGAAGGGGGCAGTCTTGTGGGGGTGACGCGGCGCGAAGCCGCTTTTCAACGGTCCGCAAGCGGTTGGCCCGTTCGGAGGGGGAGGGGAAGACCCCATAACGCCCGTATTGCCGCGGGGGCTTGTGGCCGCCAATTCGAGGTAGGCCGATTCTCGGCCTCTTCGATCGCGAAAGTAACTTCGAATCCATCCGCTCCCAAATGCACCCGCATCCCGGCACCGAGGCCTGTCTCCGGCCAAATCAAAGCTGAGGCCGCGACGGGCGCCGGCAAGGCGCATGAACCCTATGCATCCCAAAATAAAGAATCGTCCCAAAGGCATGAAGATCTCAGGCAGCGGCGTAGAGCCCCTGCTGCCGCATGAGGCGGCCAGCCTGTCGACCTCGCTCAACCCGGCCTCGCGCCGCAGCGCGGGCGCGGTCCAGCCCGCCTCGGGCGCCGCGAACCACGCGCGCCATCACGTGTCCCGGCAGACGCAATCATAGCTCGCAGTGTGTTTCGGTGCGGACCTTGACGACGTGAGCATTGGCAGGAGGACGGCGATGGGCGGGCCGCCGACGATCCGCAACGTCTTGGGAGATCGATCGGCTTTGGCGGCGGCCATCCCATTACGTCTAAGTGATTCATAAATAATGAGTAAGCGTTTCAAATTCCCGGGTTCTTGCCCCTATTTGTCGCGAGCGGGTTTCCGGCGGGATCCCATGGGCTTGGAAGGCGAAAAGTCAGATAACACCCCATAGCGCAGCATGGGCGGCCGGCTTATCATGTGCTTCAGCCACTCCCCCTTTGCCTATGCTATTCATGTCTCCGATCTGGTGTTCCTTTCCTGACATTTCCGCGAACGCCGAGGCGGCCTTCGCCTCGTCGTCCAGCTTGTTCTCACTCACCACTCTCGAGGTGACGCACGATCCGGGCTTCCCCGGCTTTGCGCTGACCGAAAAGCGGCAGCATGACATGTGGCGCTGGGCCCTCGTCAGCGCGGAAGGCCCGGTCGTTGACGAGGGATGGGAGCCGACCGAGTCGGACGCCAAGAGATCTGCAGTCGGAGCCATGCGTCATGTGATCGCTGGATGACCGGATAGCTCAATGCGGCCAGTCGCTAACACCCCGGCGAGAAGCAGTCGAGCTGACCCCCTGTCGGTCGTCTGCTTCGGCGCGTCGGCGGGCGGCCTCGAAGCATACCGCACGATCCTGTCGATCCTTCCATCGGACACCGGGTTGGCCTTCATCATCGTGCACCACCAGCCTGCAGAGGGAAAATCGCTGCTGACCGAGATTCTCCCGTACGTCACCAAGATGCCCGTGGTGCTCATTGCGGACGGGGAGGTCGTGAAGGCCGACCATGTCTACATTGTCCCGGCGGGACAGCAGGTCACCATGGATGGGGATCTCTTCCACATTGCGCCCTTGTCCAAGAGATCGGGCTGGCCGAAGAACATCTCCATCTTCCTGCAGACGCTGGCGGAGGACAGGAAGAAGCAGGCCATAGCGGTCATCCTCTCGGGTTTTGATTCAGACGGCGCCGCGGCGCTCCAGTCGATCAAGGACGAGGGGGGAATTGTCATTGCCCAGGAGTTTGACACGGCGAAGCAGCCCGACATGCCAATAAGCGCCGTGAAAACGGGCTGCGTGGACTTCGTTCTGTCCCCCACGAAGATAGCAAGTGAACTGGTGCGCATCGCGGCCGAGCGCAGGCAAATCCCGATCGAGAAGCTAAGCCCCACGCGAGTTTCGGCCGCCGCCTCTTGAGGCGGCGGATTCCTTGGACAGGCTGCTTCAGCGGGTAGTCCCGGCGGGCCCGACCTTTTCCCTCACTTGGCCCCGGCTGTCTTCTTCTCCGGTGGCCGATCGATAGGAGGCACGTTTATTCCCAGAGCCGCGCTCAGGTCGATCTCATGGTCCTGCTCCTGCACGATGATCCCGCGCAACACCTCGCTCAGGGCGAACTCGCCCATCGCCTCGGCCTGGCGGATGCGCACGCGGTAGCGCGCCACGGTCGCCCGCTCGTTTTCCAGGTCGGCGCGCAGCATCTCAACCGGGTCGTTTGACGTCTTGACCGGCTTGGGCAGCACGCCCGGCATGCCGCCCAGGTAATCGACCTGCTTGGCGATCAATATCGCATGCCCGAGCTCCTCGCCGGCATGCGCCTCCAGCTCACGCGCAATGTCCGTGTACGCGGCCCCCTTGAGGACCTGGCTGTACACGGTGTAGGCTATGATTGCTTGGTATTCCCCCGCGAGGTCCTCGTTGAGCAGCTGGATCATCTGCTCGCGCGTGATTTTTGATTCGGATTCTGTGTTTTCCTTGGGCATATCGTGTCCTTGTTCGTGTTGTTTGATCTGGAGCGGGTGGGAGGCCGCCGTGGCCCGTTTTGACGGATGACTCGCCGTTTTGTCAGCCCTCCACGGGGAAGCCGACCTTGATCGTCACCTGCCAATGGTCCACGCGGCCCTTGACGATGTCGCCGCGCGTTTCGACCACCTGGAACCAGCGGAGGTTCTTGTTGGTCTTGTGCGCGCGCCTGATGGCATTATTGACGGCATCCTCCACCGTCAGGGTGGAGGTGCCGGTGAGTTCGATGAGCCTGTAGACGTGGTTCTTCATATTCGGTGCCCCAGCCATTTGATCTTCATTCGGATCTGTTCACGTCCGCCCTCGCGACGTCTCTTGCCCTACTTGGTCTGCGTGTCCGTCGTGGTCGTCGTCGTGGGACCTGGCACCGTCGTCTGTTGCGACGTCGTGGTCGTGCTGTGCGTGGGTTCCATTGCGCACGCGGCTAGCGAGAAAGGGCGACGGCGACAAGGCTGGGAACGATGAGCTTCTCCATGAGTATGGTTGTTTCTTGATTATTGCAGTGCGGTTCAAAGTAGCATCATGAGGCGGCAGTGCGGTATGGGGTGTTGGCCCCGTATTCGATCGGCCCCGGCTCAATTGCCTTGGGACGAGCCTGGCGGCAGGAACAAACCCCGCGAACCGCGCCAAATCTCATGAGGGGAGGGGAAATGGGCCGGACCGGTACGACCGAATGCAAGCGGCGACGGATGCGGGTTCCACCCCATGGGACCCGCGCGGTTTTTCGTGTAGAGTCGGCCCCTATGAAGAACGCGCATTCAGTCGATACGAAGTCGGGCACCCGAGATGAAATCGAGGGCGCCTCCAAGCAACTCGCGGGCAAGGTCAAAGAGGGCCTAGGCAAGGCGCTTGGGAATCCCGGTCTGGAAAGCCGCGGCGACCTTGAGCAGATCGAAGGGGCGGTGCAGAAGGAGATTGGCGCGCTCAAGAGGGCAATCGGCAAGTAACCCGGGACCCAGATGCAATCCACCCTTGTTTCCGACCGAACAGAAACCCGCCTCAGCGACCGCGACTTCGATGTCCTTTTTCGCAGGGCCCGGACGCACAGCGCATGGCTCGATAGGCCCGTCGAAGACGGCCTCCTTCACCAACTCTATGACCTGCTGAAATGGGGTCCGACCAGCGCCAACTGCTGCCCTGCGCGGATCGTCTTCCTGCGCACCCGGGAGGCAAAGGAAAGGCTCCGGCCGGCACTCCAGCCCGGCAACGTTGACAAGACGATGGCCGCCCCGGTCACCGCCATCATCGCCTACGACTCGAAGTTCTACGAGCTGCTGCCCAGGCTCTTCCCTGCGATGGCCACCATGAAGGAGATGTTCGTGAACTCGCCGGAACTGGCGGCTTCCACCGCAATGCGAAACGGCTGCCTGCAAGGCGCCTATTTCATGCTCGCAGCCCGCTCGCTCGGTCTGGACTGCGGCCCCATGTCCGGCTTCGACAACGCGAAGGTCGATCGCGAGTTCTTCGCGGCCCTTGCGGCAGGGGCCCGCTCGACAGGCGGGTCATTCATCGCGGCGGGCCCCGTGAAATCGAATTTCCTGTGCAACCTCGGATATGGCGACGCAACGAAACTCCATCCGCGCGGGCCGCGCCTGGATTTCGGCGAGGCCTGCCAGTTGCTCTGATAAGGGATAGGGGGTCCCCGGAATCAGCCGGCGTGCGCCGGGCCCCCGACTCGACCCGTCCGGATCACTCCTCCACCCGGTGGTGGCTCACGTTGGCACCGTCCTCCGGGCGAAGCTGGCGGAAGACCAGCGCGGAGAACAGGGTCAGCGCACCCACGACGACGAAGGCCCGGTGAATGCCGGAGATCATCTCGCCGGAGCTGGCGTGAAACCGGTCGGGGATGAAGAACGCGGCGACGAGCGAGGACACCGCGACCCCGAAGCTCAGCGACAGCTGCTGCATCGTGCTCGCGATGCTGCTGCCCATGCTGACGTCCGCCTCGGTGAGGTCTGCATAGACGATCGTGTTGATGGCGGTGAACTGGAGCGACGAGAAGTACCCGAAGCAGAACGCCTGGAGGCCGATCAGCCAGATAGGCGTGGACGGGCCGATCGTGGCGAACAGGGCGATGAGCAGGCCCATCATCATCGTGTTGGACGTGAGCACGCGCCGGTAGCCGAAGCGCGTGATGACCCAGGGCATGGTCATCTTCAGGCTCATGGCGGCAAGCGGCTGAGGCATCATGAGCATGCCCGACTTGAGCGGGCCATAGCCCAGCCCGACCTGGTAGAGCAGGGGAAGGAGGAAGGGCATGCCCCCGATTCCGATCCGAGTGACGAGGCCGCCCGCGACCGACGACCGGAACGTCCGGATCAGGAAGAGGCGCAGCCGGAGCAGGGGGTGCTCGATGGTCAGCGAGTGCCGCCAGTAGGCCAGCAGCAGGAGGAGCGAGAGGGCGAGGAGGCCGACGACCTCCGCGGTGCCGAGCGTGTGCTCGCCGAAGATTTCGAGGACATAGGAGAAAAGGGCGATTCCCGAGCCGAAGAGGACCAGGCCGACAAAGTCGAGCGGATCGGTCTTCTCAGCGAAGTAGTCCGGCAGATAGCGGTAAACCAGGTACAGGCCGAGGAACCCGATCGGCAGGTTGACGAAGAAGATCACCCGCCACGGGAAATACTCGACGATGAGGCCGCCGGCCAGCGGGCCGAGCATCGGCCCGATCAGCGCGGGGATTGAGAAGAAGCTGATCGCCCGCACGAGCTCGGACTTCTCAAAGGTCCTCACCAGAGTGAGCCGCCCGACCGGCACCATCATTGCGCCGCCGCAGCCCTGGAGGATCCGCGAGGCGACCAGCAGGTGGATGTTGCTGGAGAGTCCGCACAGGAGCGAGCCGAACATGAAGACGCCGATGGCCGAGGTGAAGACGCGGCGCGATCCGAAGCGGTCGGCCATCCAGCCGCTGATGGGGATGAAGACGGCGAGGCTCAGCATGTAGCTGGTCAGCGCCGACTTCATGCTCAGGGGCGCAACGTGCAGGGCCGCGGAGATCGTCGGCACCGCCGTGTTCAGGATCGTCGCGTCGAGCGACTCCATGAAGAAGGCCACGGCGACCAGCCAGGGCAGGATCCGTTTGACGGTGGCGGTGGGCGCCGGCCGAGGTATGCGGTTTGGGGACATCACTCCGGAACTGCCTGAAGAACAGCACCGCGGGAGGATTGTCAGCCAAATACCCGGGCGCAGCCCTCCCGGGACCGCTCCAAAATCGCTTGCATCGTCCCCCCGGCCTAGAGGAGACTCCGGGGCGTCTGTCACCGGACGCGCACCGTGCACCTCTGACTACATGGACGACGACGCTTCCAAGGATAATCCACCCGCGGATTTCAACAAAATCGACCTAAGCCAACTGCAGGGCTTTAGCTTTGGCACGCAATGGGCCAAGGACAAGGAGGCCCCGTCCCAGCTGCGCGACGATTTGGAGCGGCCGCGCCGCGACCGGGACGACCGCGGGGGGGCGCCCGGAGGCGCCCCGGACCGCCGGGACAGGCGGTCCTTCAGGAGGCCCGCGGGCGAGGGGCCCCAGCCGCCGCGGGAGATGCAAGGGGAGCGGCCGGTCCGCAGGGATACGGGCGATTACGCCCCGGCGCGCCGCAACGGCCCGGGGATGGAGCGCCAGGACAGGGGGCCCTACGACAGCCCGTACTTCAACGCCGCGTTCTTCCCCGAGGACACGAGCTTCAACGCCCTGGTGAAGACGATCCGCTCCTCCGCACGGACGATCGAGCTCTTTGAGATCGCCCGAACGGTGCTGGCCAAGCCCGAGCGCTTTGTCTGTGTCGTCACGCGCAAGCCCGGCCCGGCGGGAGCCCCCGAGGCGGCGCCCCAGCCGGTCTATGTCTCCGTTCCCGACGGCCTGCCCTTCGAGACCGAGGACGCGGCGGTGTCCCATGTGATGAGCGAGTTCCTCGGCAACTTCTTCGACAGCGGTGTGGTGGAGGTCGAGCCCCCGAAGGGGAATTTCCTGGTGATCAACAAGTGCGGCGTGACCGGGGAGCTCCTGGGGCCGCCGAATTACCACCGCTACGCCCAGATGGTGCAGCAGCACTACGCCGCGCGGGTGAACCGGATGCCGTTCGAGGCCTTCCGCGCCCGGATCGAGACGGTCCGCGATCCCGAGGTCGTCAACCAGTGGCTCGAGAAGATGAAGAAGGTCACGCGCTACACCCTCAAGGCCCCGGTCGCCGAGGGCCAGGCGGCGCCGGCATTCGACAGCCTTGAGGACGCCCGCACGCACCTGCTGACCCAGGCGCGCGACACCGTCGTCAAGGCGGCCGACGGCGCGCGCTTCCACGGCAAGGCCCTGGAGAAGATGCCGAGGGGCGAGATACTCATGGCCATCGAGGGAGCCTACGAGCGGCAGCTGCGGTTCCCGCTGGACACGGCGAACCAGCTCCGGGGCAGGCTCAGGCGCGAGCATTTCACCATATTCAAGAAGGGGTCGAAGGGCGTCTCCTACGTGTGCGCCGTGAAGCGCAAGTTCCGCGTCCCCGGCCAGGTATTCGGGGAGAGCATCGGCAGCCTGATCTCCTTCATCGAGGAGCACCCGCTCGTGAAGGCGGGCGAGCTGGCCTCGAAGATGCTCGGGATTGCCGCCCCCGCCGAGGGGGCCTCCGTCACCCCGGAGCAGAGGGAGAAGATCATGCGGATGCAGGGGGACCTGATCTGGCTCGTCCGCGAGGGCTATGTGACGGAATTCATAGACGGGGGGCTCTACGCCCCTCCCGCGATGGTCGAGGCCCGGAAGAAGGAGGTGGAGGCCGAGGAGCACGACCCGGAGAACTTCCCGGAGGCGCCGCCGCCGTCCGATGCCAGGGACCAGGCCCCTGAGGCGCCGCCTGTTTCCGATGTCGGGAGCCAGGCCCCCGATGCGCCGCCGCCCGAGGCCGCGGCTCCCGAATCCCAGCCCCAGGATGTCCAGCCGCCAGCCGCCCCGCAGCAGGAGGCGGTGCCACAGGAGGCTGCGCCGGCGCAATCCGCGCCGGCCGAGTCGCCCGCGCCGGTCGCCGCACCGCAACCAGAGGTTCCCCCGCCGACCGAGAACCCGGTGGCCTAGGTTCGCCTAACGCAGGCGGATCGAGTGCCGGCCATCCGCCCCGAGGTCGAGATCGAGGTGGAAGGCGTCGCCCGGGATCCAACCGGGAACCCTGTCCGGCCACTCGACCGCAAGGCACCAGGGGCTCTGCAGGAATTCCTCCAGCAGCAGGTCCTCGGCCTCCCTCGGGGAATCGAGCCGGTAGGCGTCGACGTGCGCCAACATGCGCGTGTCGCCGCGGTGGATCGTGTAGATCGTGAAGGTCGGGCTCGTCACGGGCCCGGTGATCCCGAACCCGAGGGCCAGGCCCTGCACCCAGGTCGTCTTTCCCGCGCCCAGGTCGCCGTGCAGCGCGACCGTTGCGTCCGGGGGAAGCTCCGCGGCCCACGCGGCGGCGAGCGACCGCGTCTCGTCGGCTGAGGCCGTCCGGACGCCGGCCCGGAGCTTATCTGAGGTGCTCGTAGCCACGGAAGTCCCCGAGGTTGAGCGCGCCGGGCGGAACGGCGCCCGTGCGCGCGAACCTTCCTATGCACGTGAGCCGCGTGCGCGGAAAGGCCCGGCTCCACGCCTTCTCGAGGGCCTTGCGCCCGGCGCCGGAGGCCACGCTGAACACGAGCTCGTAGTCCTCGCCGTCGCACAGGGCCTCGCGAACGCTGGCCTTCCCCCTGCGCGGAAGCAAGGCGCCGAAGAGCGCGGGGGCCGAGCCGCGCGGCGTAATGGCTCCGAGGTCCTTCGCCAGCCCGTCGCTGACATCCATCATGGCGCGCACCCCGGCCCTGCGGGCGAGCCACGCCCCCTCGGCAAGCCGGGGCTCGAAGCCATGGTGGTGTCCGGTGGCAAGGCTCCGGCCGAGGGAGCCCGTGACATAGATCCAGTCGCCGGCGCGCGATCCGGCGCGGGTGAGCACACGGCCGGGGGCCTCGCCCGTCATCGCGAGTGTTGCGACAAGGGATCCGTCGAGCCGGGCCACGTCGCCCCCCACGACGGGCACCCCATGCCGAAGGCTCTCGCGGGCCAGGCCCCTGTAGAACCCCGCGAGCCAGGCGAGGGAAACCCTGCCGTCGAGGGCGAGCGCTATGACCGCCGCCCTGGGGCGGCCGCCCATCGCGGCGATGTCGCTGAGGTTGCGCTTGAAGAGCTTCGCCCCCACTTCGCGCGGCGGGACGCGCCCGTCGAAGTGGACCCCGTGGACCACGGGGTCGACGGTGAGGAGCTCGCGCCCGCGCGCGGGGCGGATCACGGCGCAGTCGTCGCCGATCCCGGCGGGGGGCCTGGGCGACGCTCTCCCCAGCCAGCGCCTGATCGAGCGTATGAGGGCGTTTTCGCCTATGGAGGACACCGATCCGCGCAGGGTCCGCGAGAAGAGGGGAACCGCGCTCATGTGGCGATCCCGGAGACCAGGAGGACGAGCGTGTTCAGGTTGAAGAGCGCGTGCGCGACGATGGTCGTGCCGATCGAGCCGGTGCGCTCGTAGGCGAGGCAGAAGACCACGGCAAGAACCGCGAGGGGCGCGAAGCTTGCCAGGCCCCCCAGGTGGTCCCCCCATGAGACGTGGAGCGCCCCGAAGAGGGCCGAGGTGAGCACGATCGCCGCCGAGCGCGGAATCCGGGTCCGGAAGTACCGGAACAGGCCGCCGCGGAAGAGGACCTCCTCGGTTATGGGGACGAGCAGGACCGCGACAAGGACCAGAGAGAGCTTAAGGGCCGTGGAATCCGAGTTCTGCAGGATGTCCACCATGTCCTGCCTCTCCACGGGCAGGCCCGCCTTCGTGAGGAGGTACTCCCACGCGAAGCTCGTCCCGTCGACGAGCGGCAGGGCGACAAGAAACGTGACGAAGCCGCTCCTCAGTGCCGGCGCGACGAAGGGTCCGCGCCCGGCGATCTGCGCCCTCAGCCCGTACATGAGGAAGAACCCGGCGAGCCCGAGCAGGATCCCCACGTGCATCACGGCGCTGCCCGCGACCATGATGGCGTCCGGGCCGAGGCGGGAGTGGCGCAGGAGGAACCCTGCGGCCGCGCTCATGGCCGTCGCCCCCACGAACGCGAAGCACAGGAAGCAGGCAAAGTCGATCGCCGGGAGACCCCATCCTGCGAGGCGCGGATCGCGCGCCTGCCTCGCCTTCGGGCTGAGGGCGTGCCGCCAGATCATCCATGCGCCGGCGAGGATGAGCCCAATCTCGAAAACGGCGGCGGCCGCCGCCGCCCATGTCATATCGTCGGACTGGCTCACGACGCCGCGAGCGGGAAGACTATCCGGCCGTCGACGATCGTCGTCCTCACCCGGCCGCGCAGCCCACGGCCGCTCCACGGCGAATTGCTCGACTTGCTGAATCCCGCCTTTGCGTCGTAGGTCCACGCCTCATCGGGGTCAAAGAGGCAGATGTCGGCGGGGGCGCCGTCGGCGAGCGTGCCCGCCGCCAGGCCGAGGACGCCCGCGGGCCTGCGCGTCATCAGGTCCAGCGCCTTCGAGAGCGTGAACCGGTTCTGGCGCACGAGGACCCCGAGCACGACGGCAAGCGCGGTCTCCAGGCCGATGATGCCGTTCGGGGCGTAGTCGAACTCCTTGTCCTTCTCGTAGTCGGTGTGCGGGGCATGGTCCGTGGCGATGCAGTCGAGCGTCCCGTCCCTGAGCCCGGCGATGATCGCCCTTCGGTCGCCCTCGGTCCTGAGGGGCGGGTTCATCTTGAAGTTCGTGTCGTACGTGGCGAGGGACTCGTCGGTGAGCGCGATGTGGTGCGGGGTTGCCTCGGCCGTGACGCGCACGCCGTCGGCCTTCGCGCGCCGGACGATCTCGACCGAGAGGGCCGACGAGACGTGCTGCATGTGGATGTGGGCCCCCGTGTACCGGGAGAGGATCACGTTGCGGGAGACGATCAGGTCCTCCGCCGCGTTGGGCCAGCCGCGCAGGCCGAGACGGATCGACACGTCGCCCTCGTTCATGACGGCGCCCTCGGTCATGGACTGGTCCTGGCAGTGGTCCATGACCGGAAGGTCGAACATCTTGGCGTACTCGATCGCGCGCCGCATGAGCTCGTTGGACTGGACGCAGTCGCCGTCGTCCGTGATCGCGACGACCCCGGCGCGCTTCAGGGAGCCGATCGGGGCCAGGGTCTCGCCCTTCATCCCGATCGTGATGCACCCGGTCGGCAGCACCTTCACAAGCGAGTCGCGCCTCACGGCGTCCAGTATGAACTGGATCGTGCCGGCGTTGTCCGCGGCCGGCGAGGTGTTGGGCATGCAGACGACGGTCGTGAAGCCCCCGGCTGCGGCCGCCCTGGAGCCCGTCGCGATCGTCTCCTTCTGCGCCTGGCCCGGCTCGCGGAAGTGCACGTGGATGTCGACGAGCCCCGGGGATGCGACGAGGCCCCGGGCGTCGATCCTCCTCGCCCGCTTCCTGTCCGCCCGCGAGAGGCGGGGAACGATCTTCCCGTCGAGCGCGAAGAGGTCGCCCGTCGAGTCGCGCCGGCTGGCGGGATCGATGACGCGGGCGTTCCTTATCCAGAGTGCGGGCATGGTCGGGCGCTACCGGGTTGAGGAGATGACATGCTCGGGCTGGTTGCCCGCGCAAAGGTAGAGGACCGCCATGCGCACGGCGATGCCGTTGGCGACCTGCTCCAGGATCACGCTGCGCTCGCCGTCGGCCAGCTCGCTGTCGATCTCGACGCCCCGGTTGATCGGGCCCGGGTGCATGATGATCGCCTTCGGGCTCAGCCACGAAGCCCGGGTCTTGTTGAGGCCGAACATGCTCGTGTACTCGCCGAGCGACGGGAAGTGCCGGTGGCCCTGGCGCTCGTGCTGGATCCGCAGGAGCATCACGACGTCCGCGTCGGCCAGCGCCGACTTCAGGTCGTGCGAGACCTGCGCCCCGATCGCCGTGAAGCCGTGCGGGACGAGGGTGGAGGGGCCGACAAGGGTCACGGCCGCCCCCATCTTCGTGAGCGCGTGGATGTTCGAGCGCGCCACGCGGCTGAAGAGGATGTCGCCAAGGATCGCCACCTTGCGGCCCTTCAGCGACCCGAGGTGCTCCTTCATCGTGAAGGTGTCGAGGAGTCCCTGCGTCGGGTGCTCGTGCGCCCCGTCCCCCGCGTTGATCACGGGTATGTCCAGGATCTTGCTCAGGTAGAGCGGGGAGCCGGCCGCCGAGTGGCGGATCACGATCATGTCGGCGTTGAGCGCCTGGATGTTCTCCGCCGTGTCGCGCAGGGTCTCGCCCTTCGTGGTCGACGAGCTCGCCGCGTCGAACGCGATCACGTCCGCGCTCAGGCGCTTCGCGGCCATGTCGAACGCCATGCGCGTGCGCGTGCTCGGCTCGAGGAAGAGGTTGACGATCGTCTTGCCTCGCAGCGCGGGCACCTTCTTGACGCTTCGCTTCAGGATGTTCTTGAACGCGGCGGCGGTGGCGTGGACCTGCTCGATCTCGCGCAGGCTCAGCTCCTCGATCGTGATGAGGTGTCGGCGCGTCCAGGTCATGCGATGGGGACCGCGCGCCTCGCCCGGGCCGCGCGGGGGCGGATCTCGATCCGGTCCTTCGATGGGTCGTCGTGGAGCGAGACCAGGACGTCCTCGTCCTCCGCGGCCCTGATGGCGGCGCCCGTGAAATCGGCAACGACGGGAAGCTTGCGGCATCCCCGGTCGACCAGCACCGCGAGCTCGACCGTGCCGGGCCTCCCGTGGTCGAAGAGCTCGTCGAGCGCGGCCTTGACGGTGCGGCCCGTGAAGAGGACGTCGTCGACGAGCAGGACGGTCGCCCCGTTCACGTCCCCGGGCAGGAGCGTCGGCGTGAACTCCTTGGGAACCGGGTGGCTGCCGATGTCGTCCCGGTGGAAGGAGATGTCGAGGTCCCCGACCCGCTTGATCCCGAGACGGGCGCCCAGGCGCCGCGCCAAGGGGATGCCCCCGTTCGCGATGCCGAGGAGAAGCAGGCCCTTGGTGTGCCGGTGGCGGGACTCAATGGCGGCCGCGAGCCGTTCTATGGCGGCGTGAACCTCCCGGCAGCCGATGGTCTTGGGCGGAGTCACCATGCCAAGTACTGCATGCCGGGCGACCTGCGGTAAAGCGAAATAGGCCTACCGGCCCGAGCCGAGCCATGCCGAGAGGTCGTCATCCTCGAGGATCCTGCGGCCCGAGCGGTACTCGGGGGCGAGCAGGCGCTCGTAGCCCGGCTCGGCGAAGCGCCGGCAGTGGAGGAGGACCCTGGCGCCCTGGCCCGGCGCGCGCACGAGGCGGCCGAGGGCCTGGTTCACCTTCTGCATCCCGGGTATCCGGTAGACGCGGTCGAACGCGGCGTCGCGCCCCCCTTCCGAAAGCGCCGCGAGCCTGGCCTTCTGGACGGGGTTGACCTCGGGAAGGGCGGGCCCGACCACCATCGCGTGCGCCACCCTCCCGCCGAGCAGGTCGATGCCCTCGGCGAAGCCCGACCCGAGGACGAGGAACAGGGCCCGGCCGGCCGAGAGCGCGCCCTCTATCCAGGCGCTCTGCGCCGACAGCTCGCTCCTCTTCGGCTGGATGGAGGCGGCCTCGACGCCGCGCGCCACGGCCTCGGCGTAGGCATAGCTTGGAAAGAACACCGCGATGGGGGTTCCCGGCCCCGCGGACCTGTGGAGCGCCAGGACGGTCTCCGCGGTCGCGCCGATATGGCGCTGGCGGTGCTGGAAGGTCGTGTCGACCCTGAGGTCGACGGCCACGTTGTAGGCGCCGTCCCGCCACGGCGTGGCGGCGCGGATGGGAATCAGGGGGCCGCACCCGCAGCTCTCCTCAAACCGGTCGACCGGGCCTGGCGTCGCCGTTGCGAAGAGGACCCCGCCAAACTCGCGGAGCGCGGCCCCGATGGCCGGCGCGGCGTCCAGGCAGGTGATCGAGAGGACCCCGTCCCGCGGGCTCCACCACAGCCTGGAAAGCTCGGCCGACCCGACCTGCTCCGCGGCGGACGGCATCCTCCATATGAGGGCCGACACCTGCGGGCCGAGCTCCGAGTAGTCCACGGGGAAGGACCCCGCGCCCTCGGCCAGCCTGGAAATCTGCTCGCGCGCGTCCTCGACCTGCGGCGCGGCAAGCCCCCCCGCCTTGGGAAGGGACCCGAGGAAGCGGGCCCAGTCCCTCCACTGGGCGACCCAGGGCGCCGGCGCCCGGCAGTGGTGCAGCGCGTCGCAGACGGTGCGCGCGTCGTCCGCCGAAAAGGAGTGCGAGTGGGCGTCGGCCACCCGGGACGGGAGGTTGTGGGCCTCGTCGATCACCAGGAGCGTCCGCGCCGGGTTGAAGCCCGGCCTCTCGTAGAAGAGCCCGCAGCTGTCGGGTGAGAAGACGTAGTTGTAGTCGCCGATCCACACATCGTTGAAGGTGAGGGCGGCCCGCGTGATCTCGTAGGGGCATATCCGGGCGCCGACGCCCGCGCTCCGCAGCGAGGCGAGGTCCCTCGGCTGCCCGTCCAGCAGGTAGAACCTCGACAGCCCGCTCCCCGGCCAGCGCTTCTCGGCGCCGTCCAGGTAGGAGCAGGCCTCCCGGACGCACTGGAACACCGAGTTGACGCAGTGCTCCGCCTTGTTGCGCACGTGCCACGCCTCGACCGGCGCGCCGGCCCCCAGGTCCGCGCCCGGCTCGGTCATCCTGCGGAGCGTCTCGGCCACGTGGAGCTGGCCGGTCGACTTTCCCGTGACGTAGACCACGCGCTCGAAGGCCCCGTCCCTGAGCTCGCCGAGCGCGCACTCGAGGAGGACCCCCGTCTTGCCGAACCCGGTCGGCGCCTCGAGGAGGACCGCGGACCGGCCTTTGCGGACCGCGGCGCGCAGCTCGGCGGCGGCCTCCTGCTGGCCGTGGCGCGGGGTGGCGAACGCCGGCCGGAACCTGAGGTCGCGCAGCCGCTCCCGCGCGCGAAGGCGCAGGTCGAGGAACTCGGCGATCCTGTCGAGCTGGGCGTCGAGGTGGCGCTCGTCGGCCGGGACCAGCGCCACGGTCTGCGCGAGGCCGGTGTCCGCCTCGACAAAGACGAGCTCGCACCTCTCGCGGGCTCCCCGGAGCGCCGCGTAGGCCGCCACCTGCGCGAAGTATCCCGGATAATCGGCCCGAAGATCGGCCTCGCCCGCGGGCAGGGCGCGGCTCACGGTCTTGATCTCGCGAAGGACGGCGCCTCCGCCGGAGCGCACGACCTGGTCGATCCTCCCGGAGAGGGCGACGAGCCATCCGCGCCGGGCGATCTCGCCCTCGACCGGGACCTCGAAGTCGGCGTCGAGGCCGTCCGCCTGGGCCCGGGCCCGCAGCTCCCTGTGCCAGCGGGTGCCCAGCTGCGCCCGCCAGAGCCCGCCCGCCCCGCCCGCGGAGCCCTGCGGCCCGATCGAGAAGTCGGAGAGGTCCCCGACGCTCAGCTCAATCCGGCGCTGGTCCAGGTCGAATCTCACGGTATCCGTATCTCGGTGTTGGCCCCGAGGTAGTCCTCCAGGCTGCGCCTGATCCGGGCGACATGGGCCGCGCTCGAGCCCTGCTCGCCCAGGCGGCGGTTGAGCACCGAGGTCGCGACCCCGAGGTCCTCCTTGGAAAGCGAGGGGAGCCACTGCTGCTTCACCGGGTAGCCCTCGTCGCGGGCGAAGAGGTAGAGGCTCTTCAGGTGCACGACGTCGGGCCGCACGGCGGCGCAGAAGGCGTCGAGCGCCGTCCGCAGGAGCTGGGCCACGTTCTCCCGGCTCTCCTCGTGCACGGGATTGCGGCCTATGACCGAGACGAGGGCCGACGCGAACCGGAGCGCGTCGTAGCTGCCGCCGATGGCCGCCCGGCGCGCGGCTATCCTCACCTCCCGGACGAACCAAGTCCGCCCCTGGTTGGAGCTCTCGAGCATCGCGGAGACCTCGTCGAAGAGGTCCAAAGAGACGTGCGAGGGCGAGGGCCTCCTCGGGACGCGCTGGAGCGCGGTGAGGTTGCCGTGCTCGGCGGAAAAGAGTCCGAAGGCCTGGAAGGCGTCCGAGGGGGGGCGCTTCTCGATCACGAACGCCTCGGTCGTGAGCGTCTGGCCGGGCACCTTGTGGAGGGGCGCGGGCTACCTTGCCTCGCGGCTCTTCGGGGTTGCGACCGCGGGCCAGCTCGGGACGACCGCGCCGCCCGAGATGACCAGCTTCATCCCCTCGCCGACCGCCATGTCGAGCTCGACGATCTCGCTCCTCGGCAGCACGAGCAGGAAGCCGCTCGTCGGGTTGGGCGTCGTCGGGACGAAGACGGTCCAGGCCTCCGCGCCGACCTTGGCCTGGGCCTCGCCCTGGGCCGTGTTGGTGAGGAACCCGATCGTCCAGCATCCCTTCCGCGGGAATTCGACGAGGACCACCTTGTTGAACATCTGGCCCCTCTGGGAGCTGAACGTGTTGACGATCTGCCGGACCGTGTTGTAGACGGCGCTGACCCCGGGGATCGACTGCATGAAGCGGTCGCCCACGCTGAAGAAGAACTTCCCGAAGACGTAGCGCGACACGTAGCCGAGCCCTGTCACGAGCACCACGACGATGAGGGTCGCCAGGATGGACCAGGCCGTGTCGAGGCCCGTCCTGTCGCGCAGGGAGTCGGGGACGAAGACGAGGAAGAGAGGCCTGAAGGTCCCTCCCACGAACTCGACGATCTTGCTGAAGAACCAGATGGTCAGGCAGAGGGGCGCGACGAGGATGACCCCTGAGAAGAACGCGTTCCTCAGGGTGACGTAGCGGGATTCGGTCGGGGTGGCGTCGGCCATGGGATGGATGATTGGTCGTAGCGGCCGGCGGCCGCCTACGCCAGCTTGAAGCGGGGAACGGCCGCGGAACGCCCCAGGATCCGCATCGCCCGCGCCTCGGCCCGGCGCATGGCGCGCTTCGCCGCGGGCCTCAGGTCGTCGTAGCCGGCAAGGTGGAGCCAGCCGTGGACGACGTAGAGCGTCAGCTCCCTGGAAAGGGGCGCCGGCGCGCGCCCCGACTCGCGGGCCGCCGCGTCGACCGAGACGCAGATCTCGCCGGCGAGCCGGTGCGCGGGGTCGCCCCCGAAGGTGAGGACGTCCGTCGCGGAGGGGTCCCCGAGGTACTCGCCGTGGAGCCGCGCCAGCGCAGGGTCGCCGAGGAACGCGACCGACAGGGCGCCCTGCGGGCAGCCGCCCATGAACCGCTCCGCGTGGAGGTCGAGCACGCCGATGGCCGCCCTCACGGCCCTTCGGTCGACCTTCAGGCGGGGGTGGCGGTTCGCGACATCGACGGGCCGCATGGCGCCCTTCACGCGTTGGCCTCGTTCGGGGGCTCCGCGGGCGCCGCGTACGCGATCCGCGAGTGCAGCATGTTGAGGAGCGTGAACGTGAAGCTGTTCTTTATCTTCGCGAGGTCCTCGAACGTGATCGGCGCCTCGTCGAGCTGGGCGTCCGCGACGCGCTCTGCGACCACCCTGTCTATGAGCGCAGCCAGCTTCTCGGCCGTGATCGTCCGGATCGAGCGGGTGACGGCCTCGACCACGTCCGCAAGCGACACGACGGCGCTCTCCTTGAACTGGGGCTTGGGCCCCTCGTAGCGGAAAGGCGCGTCGGGGACGGACGGGGGATCGACGCCGGGGAAGGGGGACTGGGAGAGGGCGAGGGCGCGCTCGTAGAAGAACTTCACAAGCGTCGTGCCGTGGTGCTGGCGGATCACGTCGGTGACCGCGCGGGGCAGGTGGTGCCTCTCCGCCAGGTCGACGCCGTCCGCCACGTGCTGGCGGATGATCGCCGCGGAGACGGCGGGGTCCTTCTCGTTGTGCGGATTGCCGCTGCTGCGCTGGTTCTCCGTGAAGTAGGCCGGGTTGGCGGTCTTGCCGATGTCGTGGAACAGCGCGCAGGCGCGCGCGAGCAGCGGGTTGGCCCCGATCGCGTTGCAGGCGTTCTCCGTGAGCTGGGCCACGACAAGGGAGTGGTGGTAGGTCCCGGGGGCCTCGAGCTGCATCCGCCTCAGGAGCGGGTGGTTGAAGTCCGTGAGCTCGAGGAGCGTGATGTCGGTCGTCCTCATGAAGAGCGACTCGAGGACCGGCAGGAGCCCGACCACGGCGACGCCGGTGAGGAGGCCGGTCACGAGCCCTGCGGCCATCTGCCACACGAGGGTCTCGAACGGCGTCTGCTGCGCTATGCCGATCAGCGCGGCGAAGGCGGCCACCGTGAGGCCCCCCGTGCCGGCTGCGCTGACGACGCGCCCGCGCCGGCGCGCCTCGCGGCACCCGAAGATGGCCACCATGGAGGCGAGGAACGTCAGGACGAGCAGGTCGAGCCGGTTGCCGTAGATCACGCCCGTGAAGATCGAGATCAGCAGCGCCATGAAGATCGCGGACCCGGCGTCGATGAGGATCGCGACGATGAGGGGGGCGAGGGCGGTCGGCGCCAGGTAGGGCAGTGCCGAGGCCCATGCCGGGTCGCGCAGGAAGAGCTCCGCGCCCCCCACCGTGTAGACGACGCGCACCAGGGCCAGGTTGAAGATGACGACGAGCGCCAGCAGCCCGAGGCGGACGTTGCTTGCCAGGGTCTCGGGGTCCTCGAGCCTCACGTAGATGATGGACGCGAGCACCATCGCCAGCACGAGGAGGACGCGTCCGAAAAGCTCGAGGCCGTCGCCCAGCTGCGCGGCGCCCCCCTCGAGGGCCGCCGTCCGGTACGCGGTCGCCATCTCGTACTGGTCCTCCGTGACCCTGTCCCCTGCGTCGACGATCGTCCGGCCGGCCTCCACCCGGACGGTCACGGGCCGGACCCGGCTCATCAGGTCCGCCTCGCGGCGCGCGGCCGCGGGCCGGTCGAACACGAGGTTCGGCTGCACCCCGTTGCGGAAGAGCCGGAAGAGGGCGTGGGTGGCCGGCCCGGGAACGCCCTCCGAGGCGAGGCTGACCCTCACGAAGGTCAGCGCGTCCTCCATGGACTGGACCGGGCGCGCGGCCGAGCCCCCGTTGGGCCGCTCGACCTCGAACATCACCACGGCGTCGGGCCCGCCCCCGGACCGCGCCGCGTCGTGGACTCCCTCGCTGTAGACCTGCCGGAGCGCCCCAAAGCCGTTCTCGAAGAGCGCGGCCCGCGCCGCAGCGTCGCCCGCCGTCAGCAGCGCGGCGAGGTCGTCGGCGCTCGTCTCGTAGGGCCCGCGCGCGTTGAATTCGTCGGCCAGGGCGCCGAGCGCCTTGCGCCGGTTGAAGAAGAGGGTCGAGGGGTCCGGGTGGGCGGCCTCGAAGGCGGCCAGCTTGCCGAGGAGCTCGCGGGCGGCGCCCTCGAACCTCTCCTGGGGCGCCGTCTCCAGGCGGTATATCGGAGGGAGCCCGTTCAGGCGCTGCTCGCGCTCGGCCTTCGTCCGGGCCGCGCTCACGTACGCGAACGGGAACCCGGCGACGATCCTGACGGGCGCGATCTGGCTCGGCAGCACGGGCAGGTCGAGCACCCGCATTCCCGCAGAGCTCACGACCACGATCGCCGCCACCGTCACGATGAAGATCAGTCCCGCCACGAGGCGGCTCTGGTCCAGGAAGTCGCGGAACCCCGATGCCGGGGACGACTTCGGGTCGCCCCGGCGCGCGCCGAGCCCTCCCACGAGGAGCCTGAGCTGGTTGCGGACGGACATCTCAGGCGCCTCCCCGGCTGTTTGGCCCCGCCTTCGGGTTCTTGTAGCGGTCGTACGCCTCGACGATCCGCTGGACGAGGGGATGGCGGACGACGTCCTCCGCGGTGAAGGTGTGGAAGAAGATCCCGGGCACGTCCTTCAGGATGTGCTGCACCTCGAGGAGTCCCGACAGCTTCGAGCGCGGCAGGTCGATCTGGGTTATGTCGCCCGTCACGACCATCCTCGAGTCCTCGCCCAGCCGGGTGAGGAACATCATCATCTGCTCCGGGGTCGTGTTCTGGGCCTCGTCGAGCACCACGAAGGCGCGCGAGAGGGTCCGGCCGCGCATGTAGGCGAGCGGGGCGATCTCGATCACCCCCTTCTCGGTCAGCCGCACGACTTCCTCCGGGTCGAGCATGTCGTGGAGCGCATCGTATAGGGGCCTCAGGTAGGGGAGAATCTTCTCGCGGAGGTCGCCCGGCAGGAACCCGAGGGCCTCGCCGGCCTCGACCGCTGGCCTGGTGAGCACGATCCGTTCCACCTCGTGGTTGAGGAGCGCCGAGACGGCGGCCGCCATCGCGAGGTAGGTCTTGCCCGTTCCGGCGGGCCCGATGCCGATCACGATCGGCTGCCTGAGGACCGCCTGAAGGTACTCCTTCTGGCCGATCGTCTTGGGCACGACGCTCCTGCGGTTCGTCGCGATCACGAGGGGCTCGTCAAGGAGCGCCTGCCACCGGTCCGCCTCGCCCTTGGCGAAGGAGTCCACGAGCCGGGCGAAGTCGGGGGTCCTGATGGTCATCCCCTGGCTGCGGGCGGCGTTCAGGAAGGCGAAGAACTCCTCGGCGCGCGCCAGGGGCTCCTGGGCGGCCTCGATCTTGAGCCAATCCTCGCGGGTCACGAGCTTCACCCCGAGCGCGCGCTCCGCGTGGGCGAGGTTCTCGGCCTTCCCGGCGTAGAGCTGGCTCAGGTGCCTCGGGCTCTGGAAATGAAGCGTCTTTGCGGGCACGGGCTTCGGGTCAGGAGACGGGGGCCATCTTGCCCACGCAGGCCGTGAGCCTCTCCCACGTCGCGTCCAGCGACTGGGGCAGGACGCGGGTCTGGCCGACGACCGGCATGAAGTTGTTGTCGCCGTTCCAGCGCGGCACGATGTGGCCGTGCAGGTGGGCGATGCTCCCGCCCGCCGCCGAGCCGAGGTTGAACCCGATGTTGACCCCGTCGGGCTTCATCGCCTCCGCAAGCAGGCGCTTCGCCAGGAAGACCTCCTCCATCAGGTCCGCCCTTTCGGCCTGGGAAAGCTCCTCCAGGTCAACCACCTCCCTGAACGGCACGGCGAGCAGGTGCCCCGGGTTGTAGGGGTAGCGGTTCAGAACGAGATATGAGAGGCGCGACCTGTGGACGATGAGCGCCGCACGGTCGTCCCCCATGTTGGGCAGGTCCGTGAACGGCCGCTTCATCGTTGCCGGATAGCGCGGCGCCTCAATGTAATCCATGCGCCAGTAGGCGTGAAGCTGCTGCATCGTGAAGGGCCGTCCACCCAATCATACGGGGGTTCCAAAGTCAAAGACTTGCCTATCGGCCCGCACCTTGTGTCATTTTGAACCCATGTCCGCCTCCAATCCGTTCCGCAGGGTGGCCGTCACGGGCCTGGGCGCCGTCACCCCGGTCGGGCTGACCGTGGCCGACACATGGTCCGCGCTGGTCGCGGGAAAGAGTGGAATCGGTGCAATAACGCGCTTTGACGCAACAGGATGCACCGCCAGGATCGCGGGCGAGGTGCGGGGTTTTGATCCCACGGCCGCACGCGCGGCCCCGCTGCATCCCCGGGGTTCGGGCTCGGAGCCCGTCACGGCGGCGCTTTCGCCAAAGGATGTGCGCAAGTTGGGGCGTTTCAGTCACTTGGGTCTTGGCGCCGGCCTTGAGGCATATGCCGATTCCGGGCTCGACTCCGTTCGGGATTCCCTTCCCGCGGAGCGCATCGGGGTGAACCTTGGCGTAGGGCTTGGCGGCCTTCCGGAGATCGTCGCGACCCACGAGACTTGGCGGCTGGGCGGCTTCAGGAAGATATCGCCCTTCTTCATCCTCCAGGCGGCCCCCAACATCCTGTCCGGCCAGCTCGCCATCCTGCTCAACTGCCGCGGATCGAACATGAGCACCGCCTCCGCGTGCGCCACGAGCGGCCACACCCTGGGCGAGTCCGCCCGGGCGATCCGCCGGGGCGACGCCGATGTCATGTTTGCGGGCGGCGCCGAGGCCGTGATCACGCCGATCGCCGTGGGCGCCTTCGCGCAGATGAAGGCCCTGTCGACCCGCAACGACGCCCCCGATAGGGCCTCGCGCCCCTACGACGCCGACCGCGACGGCTTCGTGGTCGGGGAGGGCGCGGTGGTCTTCGTCCTTGAGGAGATGGAGCACGCGCGCAGGCGCGGCGCGAGGATCTATGCCGAGCTGCTCGGCTACGGCGCCACGGCGGACGCGTACCACCTGTCGTCGCTCGCCCCCGACGCCGAGGGCTCCCGCAGGTCGATGCAGCTGGCGGTGGGCGACTCGGGGATGGACGCCGGGCGCATAGGCTATGTCTCGGCCCACGCCACGTCGACGCCGAGCGGCGACGGCGAGGAGGCGGCCGCGATCGCCGCTGTCTTCCGCGGGTCCCTGGACCGGCTGCACGTGAGCGCGGTCAAGTCGATGACGGGGCACCTGCTCGGCGCCGCGGGCGCGCTCGGCGCCCTGGCCGCGGTGCTCGCGATCGACAGGGGCGTCCTCCCGCCGACCGCCAACCTGGACAACCTGGATCCCGCGTGCGCCGCGCTCGGGGTCAACTTCACGGCCGGCGCCGCGGTGAGGAAGACGGTCGACGCATCGCTTGCGAACAGCTTCGGCTTCGGCGGGACCAACGCGTCGCTCGTCTTCGGGCGGGCCTGACGGGCGCCCCGCAGGGAGACCGACGCATGCCGGAGGAAGCCGCCCGATCCCCGTCCCCCGGCGCCGCAAACCGATGACTGAGCCCGCAGGCGCCCACACGCTGCAGCTGCTGGATTGGATCTCAGACAGACCCCGGACCTACGCCGAAGCGCTCGACGCATGGCGCACCACCTGCCCCCGGCTCTCGATGTGGGAGGATGCGTGCATCGACTACGATCCGGACGGCAGCCGCATCGTGAAGGTCAGCCCCAAGGGCCGGGCGCTGATGCGCTCCCGCCCGGCGACTCCCCGACCCTGAGGCGCTCCCGAGCGGCCCGCTAGAGCCCGTCGGGCGGGGGCGGCGGGGTGGGCGAGACGAGGAGCGGGCTCGCCGACGGCGCCGTGTAGGGGTGTATGACGACCCGCGACGCCCTGTCCCCGCCCAGGTACACCTTGGCCAGCGTGTCGATGTCGGCCTTGGTGATCGCCTTGAAGTCCGCCAGGCGGTTGCGGGCCCAGTCGAGGACCTCGGGCCTCTCCTGCGCCCTGCCGAGCACCGTCATCCAGTAGCCGTTGGTCAGCTCGGTCTCCAGGACCGACTTGAGCGTCTGGACCATGGAGCGGTCGAGCTCCTCCTGCTTCACGCCGTTGGCGCCCAGATCGGCGGCCACGGCGACAATGCCGTTCTCGATCTCCTTCGCCCGCGGCGGGTCGACGATCGCGATGGTCGCTATGTACCCGTAGCCCGGGAAGATGTCGCTCGCCGTGCTTCCCACCGTCGGGGGGATCGCGCTTGGAAGCCTGTCGCCGACCTTCAGGCGCAGGCGGTCGGCCAGCAGCAGGCCGAGCACGTTGAGCCGGCGGGCGCGCCGGATGTCCATCCCGTCCGTGGTGGGCCAGTAGACGGCCACGAGGCCCTTTGGGACCTTCGTCTCGACGCCGTAGTCCTTCGTGAACGGCTGCCTGGGGAACGACACCTTGCGCTGGTCGTCCAGGGGCGGCCTCAGGTCCCGCCTCGGAAGGGTCCCGAGGGTCCTGGCCGCCAGGTCGATGACCGAGTCGATGTCGATGTCGCCGACGACCGACAGCTCCAGGGGCCCGCTCGCAAGCTGGGGGGCCAGCCATGCCTTCTCCTCGTCAAGGGTGCGCGCCATCATCTCGTCCTTGGAGGGCAGCCCGAACCTCGGGTCGCCGTTGGCGAGGAGCCTCGGCAGCTGGAGCGCGAGGGGCCCCCGCTCGGAGTGGGCGAAGGACTGGTACGCCGCCTCGATTCGGCTGCGGGCGACCCGCTGGGCCTCGGGCCGGTACCCGGGATCGGCGATCGACGCGGCAAGCAGCTGGAGCTCAAACGCGAGGTTCAGCGTGTTCGTCTGCCCCTCGATGAGGAAGGCGTCCGTGGCCGACGTGAAGCGGATGCCGGCCTGCCTGCCCACCATTATCTTCTGCAGGTCGTCGATGCCGTGCTTGCCCAGGCCGCCCGTCGTGAACGTCAGGCTCGAGAAGGTCGAGAGCCCCGGCTCCGCGGCCGCCGGTTCGGTCAACTGGCCGGTCCCGAGGCGGGCCGCGACTCGAACCACGTCCTTCTCGAAGCTCGTCTTCTTCAGGTTGAGCCGCACGCCGTTCGCAAAGGCGACCTCCGTGAAGTCGAGGTCGAGCACCTGGGAGCGCCTTGCCACCGTGCCGGCGGGCCCGAAGTCGGAATAGCCCCATGTGGGAACGGCCGACGCCAGAGCGGGCTTCGCGGCCGCGGGCGCCGCCTGCGGGCCGGTCGCCGCCTGCGGGGCGGGGGTCTCGGCGCGAAGCGAGATCGAAAGGGCTAGCACGGCCAGGGCGGGGAGGGGGTACGGGCGTCGCATGGATGGTCGGGGGGGGGGGATCGTGATCGCCCGCGCGGGCGGACAACAGAAAAAAAAGCGGCCCCGGCGAACTTGTTGTGGCATTGCCGGTCGGTTTAGTCGTTCCCTTACTGGAGCCATGATCTGGGTTTACCGGCTGCTGTTCCCCTTCGCCATGGTGGCGATGTCGCCGTATTACCTGCTGCGGATGCGCAGGAGGGGCGGCTACGGCGAGGGGTTCTGGCACCGGCTCGGGCTTCCGCCCGGTGTCGGCCCGAGGCGGCCGGGGGTGCGCCGGGTCTGGCTCCAGGCGGTCAGCGTGGGCGAGATGCTCGCGGTCGAGCCCATCCTGCGGGCGCTCAAGGAGGACGGAACGGAGGTCGTGCTGACGACGACGACCAGCACCGGCTTCAGGCTCGCGTCGGAGCGGTACCGCGGGCTCGCCAGCGCCATTGCGTACTTCCCGGTCGACTGGCTGCCCTTCTCCGCGCGCGCATGGGACGCGTTCTCGCCGGACCTCGCCATTGTGACGGAGGGGGAGCGCTGGCCCGAGCACCTTCACCAGGCGAAGAGGAGGAGGGTCCCGGCGATCTGCATAAACGCCAGGATCTCCGACAGGAGCTTCCGGAGGCTGCGGCGCTTCCCCGCGGCCGCGCGGTTCGTGCTGGACGGGATGACCCGCCTCCTCGCGGGCTCGGAGCTGGACGCCGGGCGCTTCCGCGAGCTCGGGTTCCCGGCGGGGCGGATCTGCGTCACGGGAAACATCAAGCTGGACGTGAACATCGCCCTCCTCGACGAGGCCGGCCGCGCCGGACTGCGCCGCGAGCTCGGCCTGCCCGCGGGCCGGCTGGTGCTGCTCGGCTCCTCCACGTGGCCCGGCGAGGAGGCGGCGCTCGTCGGCGCGCTCGCCGGCGCGCGCGCCCGGGGAGTCGCCTGCTCGCTCCTCATCGTCCCAAGGCACGCGGAGCGCCGCTCCGAGGTCGAGGGGCTGCTCCGGGCGACCGGGCTCTCCTATCACCTGCGCTCGCTCGGGCCCGCGCCCGCGGAGGTCGACGTGGCGGTCGGCGACACGACCGGGGAGCTGCGCTCGATGACCCAGCTTGCGGACCTTGTCTTTGTCGGGAAGAGCCTGCCGCCGCACACCGAGGGCCAGACGCCCGTCGAGGCGGCGGCGCTCGGCAAGCCGGTGCTCTTCGGGCCGGGCATGGCCAATTTCAGGTCGATTGCGCGAGACCTGCTCGACCGGGGGGCGGCCAGGACCGTGGCGGACGCCGCGGCGCTCGCCGTGCAGGCGGGGGCGCTCCTGGGCGACAAGGAGGCGCGGGACGCGATCTCGGCGGCCGCGTCGGTCTGGCGCAGCGACAACGGGGGAGGCGTGGGCCGCACCCTCGATGCGATTCGCGCGCAGCTGCGGGAAGGATATTAGACAGGACAATCGGGGCCCCGGCTCTTTGTCATATGGGGCGGCCCGGCCATTAAGACCCTTGCCTTGGCGCGCGCGGATTGCTTAATTGGGCGCTCCGTGCTCCCGCGAGAGGCGCGGATCCAATCAGGGCTCAATACAACACCAAACACCACCTCGTACCCACACTCCCATGGCTCTCAAAGTAGCTATCAATGGATTCGGCCGGATCGGCCGACTGGTATTCCGGGCGCTCGTAGAACAGGGCCTCCTTGGCTCGACGTTCGACGTCGTCGCGGTCGGCGACATCGTGCCGGCCAACAACCTGGCGTACCTGCTCAAGTATGACTCCACGCAGGGCCGCTTCTCGGGCACCGTGGGCTCCAAGAAGTCCGCCGCGGACAAGGCCGAGGACGACGTCCTCATCGTCAACGGCCACGAGATCAGGGTGGTGAGCGCCAAGAGCCCCGCCGAGCTTCCCTGGAGCGCCCTGGGCGTCCAGATCGTCATCGAGTCGACGGGCCTCTTCACCGAGGCCGAGAAGGCCAGGGGCCATCTCACGGCCGGCGCCAAGAAGGTCATCATCTCCGCGCCGGCGAAGGGCGAGGACATCACCCTCGTCCTGGGCGTCAACGACTCCAAGTACGACCCCGCGAAGCACTCGATCATCTCCAACGCCTCGTGCACGACCAACTGCCTGGCGCCGATCGTCCACGTTCTCCTGAAGGAGGGCTTCGGGATCGAGGAGGGGCTGATGACGACCATCCATTCCTACACGGCCACGCAGAAGACGGTGGACGGCCCCTCGAAGAAGGACTGGAAGGGCGGCCGCTCCGCGGCCATCAACATCATACCGTCGACCACGGGCGCCGCGCGCGCGGTCGGCCTGGTGTGCCCCGAGGTCAAGGGAAAGCTGACCGGCATGTCGTTCCGCGTCCCGACGCCGACCGTATCGGTCGTCGACCTGACGGTGCGCACGGTCAAGGAGACCTCCTACAAGGAGATCTCCGAGGCGATCAAGCGCGCGAGCGAGACGTACCTGAAGGGAATCCTCGCCTACACGAGCGACGAGGTCGCCTCGTCCGACTTCATCCACGATCCGCACTCGTCCATCTACGACGCGGGCTCCGGGATGGAGCTCAACAGCCGCTTCTTCAAGCTCGTGAGCTGGTACGACAACGAGTGGGGCTACAGCAACCGTTGCGTGGACCTCCTGAAGAAGGTCGCCGCCGGTCTATGAGCTTCAGGAGCATCCGCGACCTCCAGCTCTCGGGCAAGCGCGTCCTCATCCGCGTGGACTTCAACGTCCCGCAGGACAAGGCCAGCGGCGCGATCACGAACAACCAGCGGATCGTCGCGGCCCTGCCGACGATCCGCTTCGCGCTCGACCAGGGCGCCTCGGTCGTGCTGATGAGCCACCTCGGCCGGCCCGACGGCCGGCGGATCGCGAAGTACTCGCTCAAGCCCGTCGCGGCCGAGCTGGAGAAGCTCCTCGGCAGGCCGGTCACCTTCCTGGACGACTGCGTCGGGGCGGCCGTCGAGGCCGCCTGCGCGCAGGCCCAGCCGGGCTCCGTCATCCTCCTTGAGAACCTGCGCTTCCACATTGAGGAGGAGGGCAAGGTGAAGCTCGAGGACGGGACGTCCAAGAAGGCCGACCCCGCGGCGGTCGCGGCGTTTCGCGCAAGCCTTTCCAAGCTGGGCGACGTCTATGTCAACGACGCGTTCGGCACCGCCCACAGGGCCCATTCCTCGATGGTCGGGGTCAACCTGCCGCAGAAGGCCGCGGGCTTCCTCATGGAGGCCGAGCTCAAGGCGTTCGCGGCGGTGATCGCCAACCCGCGAAGGCCCCTCCTGGCCATCCTCGGCGGCGCCAAGATCGCGGACAAGATCCCGCTCATCCGCAACCTGATCGACAAGGCCGACGAGATCATCATCGGCGGCGGCATGGCCTACACCTTCAAGAAGGTGCTCGGCGGGATGGAGATCGGCGACAGCCTGTTCGACGCGGAGGGCGCAAAGATCGTCGGCGAACTGCTCGAGAAGGCAAAGGCGCGCGGCGTCGCGATCATCCTGCCGGTCGACTACGTGTGCGCGGACAAGTTTGACGCGAACGCGGCCACGCGCCCCGCGGACGACTCCACGGGGATTCCCAAGGGCTGGATGGGCCTCGACTGCGGCCCCAAGTCCATCGCCCTCTACGACGCCGCCATCCGCCGGGCCAAGACGATCGTCTGGAACGGCCCCTCGGGCGTGTTTGAGTTTGAGAAGTTCGCGGGGTCGACCAAGGCCATGGCCGCGGCGGTCGCGGACGCCACGGCGCACGGCGCCACGACGGTCGTCGGCGGCGGCGACACGGCGACGGCCGCGAGGAAGTTCAAGGTGGCCGACAAGGTGACGCACTGCTCGACCGGGGGCGGCGCGAGCCTCGAGTACCTCGAGGGCAAGGTCCTTCCCGGGGTCGCGTTCCTCGAAACCTGAAGCACGGCCCCGGGCCGCCAATACCATGATCCGAAAGAAGCTTATCGCCGGGAACTGGAAGATGAACAAGACGGCGTCCGACGCCGTCTCCCTCGCCCACGACATCGTCGTCGCGGTGGGGACGCAGCAGGACGTCGAGGTGGTCGTCTGCCCGCCGTTCACGGCGCTCGAGGGCGTCGCCAAGGCGATCGACGGCTCGGTGATCAAGCTCGGCGCGCAGAACATGCACTTCGAGGCGTCGGGCGCCTTCACCGGGGAGATCTCGGCGCCGATGCTCCGCGCGCTGTTCGCCACCCACGTCATCATCGGGCACAGCGAGCGCAGGACGCTCTTCGGCGAGACCGACGAGCTCGTGAACAAGAAGGTTCTCGCGGCGCTCAAGAACCAGCTTCGGCCGATCCTATGCGTCGGCGAGAGCCTTGCCGAGCGCGAGGCCGGGGCGACGCTCAGGGTCGTGCAGACCCAGACCGAGCGCGCCCTCGAGGGGGTCGGCGGGGACCTGGCCGCCGGCATCGTCATCGCCTACGAGCCCGTCTGGGCGATCGGCACGGGAAAGGTCGCGACGACGGAGCAGGCCCAGGAGGTCCACGGGTTCATCCGCGGCCTCCTCACGAAGCTTCTCGGCGAGGGCGTCTCGCAGCGGGTGAGGATCCTCTACGGCGGCTCGATGAAGCCCGCCAACGCCGCCGAGCTCCTGGCGCAGAAGGACATCGACGGCGGTCTCATCGGGGGCGCGAGCCTGGAGGCCCGCAGCTTCCTGGAGCTTGTCAAGGCCGCGGCCGGCGCACGCTGATCAGGGCTGCGAGGCGGCCGTCACGATCTGCTTCTGCGGCGCGCTGGCGCCGCCATACGCCTTCTGCAGGCTCTCGTTCGAGCGCTGGAGCGCGGCCGCCGCGAAGGATTCAAGCGTTCCGTCCGCCTGGCGCGCGAGGAGCGCGTCGACCTCGGCGATCCTCAGGCCCTCGCGCACCTTGAGCGAATGGTAGACGCGGAGCATGGCGACCCAGCCCGGGTAGGGGTTCGGGTCCTGCCTGCCCGAATGGAGCTGAGCCTTGACGCTCCCGGAAAGGTAGGCCGCGAGGAGGAGGCCCCGCTCGCCCGAGTCCGAGAGCTCCGAGAGGCCCTTCTTCACGTCGCACCACGGGACCGAGTCGGTCCCGAGGTCGACGACGACCAGGTCGCTCTCCAGGGCGAACTTCAGGATCGTGTTGGAGGCGCTGGCGACCGCGCCGTTCGCCTCCTCCGGCGTCTTCTGCGCCGTCAGGCTTGCCGCCGCGTTGGACTCAAACACGCGGATGGCGTCCAGGACCTGGTCCTTGGTGACGGACTCGGAAGCGAGCGCGGGCGATGCGAGCGCCAGGGCCAGCGCGGATGCGCGGATCAGGGATCGGGGCATTTTGGGGTAAAGTTCCCCAAAAAGGGACCCGAATGTTCCCCGGATTGCAATAGCTAGTGCGACCGCGCCACGAGGTCGCCCGCGAGCCTCGACAGGAAGCCGGTGTCGCCCGGGACCCGGCGGAGCGCCGCGATGGCCGCGTCCGAATGCCCGCGCGCGATCCGGCGGGCCTCCTCGAGCCCGTGCACGGAGACGTACGTCACCTTGCCCGCCCGGGCGTCCTTGCCCGCGGTCTTCCCGAGGGTCGCCGTGTCGGAGGTGGCGTCCAGGACGTCGTCCACGATCTGAAACGCCAGGCCGAGCTCGCGGCCGCACCCGCGCAGGGTGTCGACGCAGTCCGCCGGGGCCCCCGCGCACATCGCGCCCATGGCTAGGGACGCCTCGATCATCGCCGCGGTCTTGTTCAGGTGGATGTAGGCCAGGGCCTCGCGGGTCGCGCCGGCGCCCCTCTCCGCCAGGAGGTCCTCCATCTGGCCCCCGATCAGGCGCCGGCTCCCGGCGGCCTGCGCCAGCTCGGCGACGAGCGAGGAGGCGAGCTCGGGCCGGCCCTGGTAGGACTCGGCGAGGATGGCGAAGGCGCGGGTCAGGAGGGCGTCCCCGGCAAGGAGGGCGGTGGCCTCGTCGAATCTCCTGTGCGCGGTCGGCCTGCCGCGCCTCAGGTCGTCGTCGTCCATGCAGGGCAGGTCGTCATGCACGAGCGAGTAGGTGTGCACGCACTCGACCGCGACCGCGGCCGGGACGGGGTCGGCCGGGGCGCCGGTCTCGAAGAGCCTCGACGCCGCGAGGACCAGGACCGGCCGGATGCGCTTCCCGCCGGCCTGCATCGAGTAGCGCATGGCCCCGTGCAGCCGGGAGGACGGCTCGGACGCCGGGGGCAGGAGGCGGTCGATCCCGGCCTCGACGCGCGACACCAGGAGCTGCATTTCGGCGGCTTGGTCCATTGCCGGAAATTGAGCTCGAATGCCGTTCGGCTGCCGAGAACAAACTCGCCAAGCCCGTGGGCTTCGCACATATAGGCGCGGTCCACTTCCGATGCCCACCTACGAGTACGCCTGTTCCAAGTGCGGACACCTTTTCGAGCAGTTCCAGTCCATGCGCGACGAGCCGCTCAGGAAGTGCCCGAAGTGCCACAGGGCGGCGCTCAAGCGGCTGGTGGGGGGCGGGGCGGGGCTGATCTTCAAGGGAAGCGGGTTCTACATCACGGACTACAAGAACAAGGGGATGGCCAAGGCCGCGGCCAGCGAATCGGCCCCGGCGGGCGCCTCCAAGCCGGAGGCGGGCGGATCGGGCCCCGCCGGGGGGACCAAGGCCGCGGACGGCGGCTCCAAGGCGGCGAAGCCCGCGGCGGCCCCGTCGAAGAAATGACTTTTCTCCCATGCTAAAGAAAAACACGAAAGCGCAGAAGGGTCCGACATGGTTTGAGGTGGGGCTTGGCGCCGCACTGAGCGTCGCCCTCGGGGCGGTTCTCGGCGCGGCCTACCTGGTGTCCCGGCCCGTGCTGAAGGTGACGGCGATCCCGAAGGACGCGCCGGCCAGCGCCGTCTACTACATCGAGGGCTCGCGCGGCTCGGCCAACTCGTCGTCGATCGCCGAGAAGCGCAAGAGCTTCGTCGCGGGCGAGAGCATCTCGGTCGAGGAGGGCGAGCTGAACGCCCTGATCGGCAGCATAAGCCAGCCGGAGACGCCCAAGCCCAAGGCGGCAAAGCCCGGGGACAAGCCGGCGCCGCCGCCCGCCAACCAGAGGATGATCGACGCGGGGACCCTCAACGCGCGGATGCGCGGGGGGAAGATTCAGTTCGGGGACACGGTCACCCTCAACGTCTACGGCTTCAGCTCCTCGGTCATCGTCCAGGCGACCGGGACCTTCACGAGGCGCGGCTCGGGCTTCGAGTTCGACCCGGAGTCGTTCTACGTGGGGGGATGCCCGGTGCAGCGGCTGCCTTTTGTCCGGGGATTTGCGATGAAGAAGCTCCTCTTCACGCAGCCGGCGCCGGACGACCTGGCGGCGGCCTGGGCCAAGCTCGCCGACGTCTCCATCGAAGGCTCCGCCTTGCGGCTGAAGATGCCGTAGGCCAGGGCTGAGCCCGCGTGTCGAAGAGCCTCAAGAGCATCGGGGTCATCTCGTTCCTGACAGTCGTCTCGAGGGTCCTCGCGCTCGTGCGCGACTCGCTCGCGATCGCCATATTCGGCTCGGGCTGGCTCTACGCGGCGTTCACGACCGCGTTCATCCTCCCGAACCTCTTCAGGAGGCTCCTGGCCGAGGGCTCCATGACCGCCGCCTTCGTGCCGACGCTCCAGGAGGAGCTCCACCTGGGCGGCAGGGCGGGGACCTACCGGCTGCTCTCCAAGGTCGCGTCGTGGCTCCTCGTCATCACCGGCGCCCTTGTCCTGGCCGCGGCGGCGATATTCAGCCAGTCGCGGCTGTTGCCGGGGCACGAGCAGAAGTGGTATGTCGCCGCCGACCTGGTCGTGGTCCTCTTCCCCTACCTTGCGCTGATCAGCCTGGCGGCCGCGTGCAGCGCCACGCTGAACGTGCTCGGGCACTTCGTGGAGCCCGCGCTCTCGCCGATCTGGCTCAACCTGGCGATGATCGCGACCCTGGCGGGCGCCGGCCTGCACTTCGCGGCCACGCCCCTCGGCGAGATCCGCTGGCTCTGCGCGGGGGTCCTCGCGGGCGGCTTCCTGCAGATGGCCGTCCCCGCCGCGGTCCTCGTGCGGATGGGATGGCGGCCCGCCTTCGACCTGGGGCTCTCCCCGCGCGTGCGCGAGATCGCGCTCCTCATGACGCCAGGGATATTCGGGACGGCGATCTACCAGATCAACTTCTCGGTGTCGCGGCTCCTTGCGTTCTCGGTCGACGACCCCTCGGCCGTCTACCTCTACACCGTCAACCGGCTCATGGAGTTCCCGATAGGCGTCTTCGCCGTGGCCGTCTCGACGGTGGTCTACCCGCTGATCGCGGCGCACGCCGTGAAGCGCGACTTCCGCGCTATGGCGGTCGACTTCCAGAAGGGGATCCGACTCATCCTCATCATAAACGTCCCGGCTGCCGCGGGGCTCGCGCTCCTCAGCGGGCCGATCGTGAGGCTCATCTACCTGCACGGCCACGTGACCGAGGTCGACGCGCAAAGGATGGCGCTGCTCCTCGCCCTGATGGTGATCGGGCTCCCGTTCTTCTCCGTGGTCAACCTGACGGTGAGGGCGTTCTACGCGGTCAAGGACACGAGGACGCCGGTGCGGGTGGCCCTTGTCGACTTCCTGATCAACATAGCGGTGAGCCTCGCCCTGATACGCTGGCTCGGGATCGTCGGAATCGTTCTCGCCAGCACGACGGCCATCGTCGCGCAGACCCTGCTCCTCGGCAGGGCGCTCGAGCGGCGCCTTCCCGAGATGCGCCTTGCGCCCCTTCTCCCGAGCTTCGCAAAGGTGCTGGGCGCCACGGCGGTGATGGCGGCCGTGGTCGCCGCGGGCTCGCGCGCCCTCCAGGCGCTCGGCCTGGGGGCCAGCAACCTGGCGCCGGTCGCGCTCCTCGTTCCCGCCGGAGTGTGCGCGTACGCGCTCGCTCTGTGGCTCCTTCGCATCGAGGGCAGGGACGAACTGGAGGCGATGCTCGCGCGCGTCCCCGTGCTGGGGAGGATTTTCCGCCAGGGGCTTTGACAAATCGGCGGACCGAGCCTCGTTCTCTGTCTCACACCCATGACACCCGTACCCACCGAGACCGTAACCGAAGCGCTCCAGTGGCGCTACGCCACCAAGAAGTTCGACGCCTCAAGGAGGATCCCCGCCGGGACATGGGCGGCCCTTGAGCGGGCTCTCGTGCTGGCCCCCTCCTCGTTCGGGCTCCAGCCCTGGAGGTTCATCGTGGTCACGGACCCCGCCACCCGCGAAAGGCTCTCGACCGCGTCGTGGGGCCAGCGGCAGCCGCTCGACTGCTCGCACTTCGTCGTCTTCGCCGGGCGCAGGAGCTACGACGCGGGGGACCTCGAGCGCTTCATCGAGAGAACCGCGGAGGTCCGGGGCGTCGCCAAGGCGAGCCTCAAGGGCTACGCGGACATCATCTCCGGGAGCACCGAGAAGGC
>Ga0265318_10000189_pt1 | contig 54402 bp, 38 predicted proteins | sample 4821metaG_FD_192431 | JGI IMG/M metagenome (GOLD analysis project Ga0265318, IMG submission 192431) | Rhizosphere microbial communities from Carex aquatilis grown in University of Washington, Seatle, WA, United States - 4-8-21 metaG | ecosystem: Host-associated > Plants > Roots > Rhizosphere >... | reverse complement strand
GGGGTCCGCCCCTTCCCGCGAGCGCCAGAGGCGCCGCTAGTCCTCGGAGTAGACCGCGTCGAGATAGGCCTTGATGGCGCCGGGCCCGGTGGTGACCAGGTTGACCCCGAGCTGTGTGCCGCTCCCCTTGTAGTCCGACGGGACCTTGAGGACCATGCTGTTCCACTCCCCCGGCGTGACCTGGCTGCGGGTGTACCCGACGTTGGTCCAGCGATAGTTATTGGCGGGCTCCTGCAGGAAGAGCTGGGCGTAGCTCCAGTTGGTCCCGGACGGAACGTTGATGAACACCGTCAGGGTCTGGTTCGCGTGGATGCTCGAGGGCGCGTTGGTTTGAATCGAGGCAGTCCCGCTGCCCTTGGCGTTGATGCTGGCGAGCAGCGAGTGCGAGCCCTCGACGAAGCGATCGCTCGCCACGGATAGCGTAAGCGGTTGGTCTCCCTTCGCGACAAAGCCTCCGAGGTTGCCCTCGAAGCCGATCGCGGGCGGGGCCGCCAGCTGGCGCCAGACCGTGATCGGGTTCCCGGTCACGCCGCCGCAGTTGGTGTATCCGTCGTTGTTGGCGGTGCCGGAGCAGACCACGTCGCAGCTGGTGTCGCCAGACGAGGACTTCATGACGGCGTACGGTACCCCGTGCTGGTTGTCGTCGCCGATGCGTCCGGCGACCACGTTGCTGCCGAAGCCGCGACCACCGCAGTAGCGCCCCACCGGAGGGGAAGCGAAGAGATCACCCACGAAGGTACCCTCCTGGATGGGATAGCCGCCGTTGCGTCCCCAGCCGAGGGGATTCGGTCCATCGAGGTACAGGGGAATGTGCTGCCCGCTCGTGTTGATGTGGGCCATCAGACAGGAGGAGATCCAGTAGCGGTCGTTCTGGGTGGTGGGGCCCGTTTCCCAGCCCGGGGCCAGTCCCAGCGCGCCGTTGAAGGTGTAGTTGTTGCCGTACTGATCCTTCTTCGTGATGCTGTGCCCGGCCGGCAGCGCGCAGCGAACGATGTAGGATATCGTCGTGCGTCCGGCGGCGCTGGTCATGAGGCCGGTCGTCGAGCTCAGGCCCGTCGGCGAATTGAGGCCGTTGATCGAGCTCAACCCGTTGATGGACGACAGGCCGTTGATCGAGCTCAGGCCGTTGATGGACGACAATCCGTTCACGGATCCCGTCGCCGGCGCCTCGGCCACGCTCTCCTGTCCGGCCTGCTCCCCCCCGGGGGCCACGCAGCCCGACCCGGTGAGGGCGAGCGCCAGGAACGACATGGCGAATCTCGAAGCGGCCTTGATCTCGAACTTGGTCGCGGAGTTGGTCTTGAATACGCGGGGCTTTTCCATGACCGAGGACTCAGCATGGACTGTGCCAAGTAAAAGTGTAAGTTAAACCACCAAATATGGTTCCTTTGATGGGGGTCGGGCGTACTGGGTGTTGCGTCGCCGCGAAAAGCGATGCCTCGGAGACAACAGGTGAGCTCGGCCCATCGGCGGGCCCACGGGCGCGGGCTCCGCGGGTGACCGTCAGCGTGCAGGCGGAGGTGCGAGCTCGAGCACGGGCCGCAGCGCTTCGGTCGAGCGATTCACCATGCCCTCGACGAGCTCGTCGAGTGCCGCCGTCGAGGGTCCCGGCGCGCCGATGCTGGACGTGATCCGCAAGCCGTAGCCGTCGGGGGAGTGCACACGCAGGATTCCTGCCGCCACGCGGCGGAACCGCTGGAAGGCGGTCCCCGCCGGCTCCTCGGGGCGCGCGGACCCCGCCTGGTCGAGGCGCTCGAGCTCCTCGCGATCCGCCTGGACGGCCACCAGGACGCCCCGGAGGATCTCGATCTCGTGGCCGAGCACCTCGGCCAGTCGTGCCTCGAGCTGCGCGGACGGCCCGACCTTGTCGCCCGTCTTGTCGCCCGCCTTGTCGCCCGTCTTCTCGGCCACCAGGTTCGCCTCCAGCAGGTAACGGTCGAGCAGGAGGTGCAAGTAGAGCGAGTCGCGCGGCGGCGGCGCGCGATCGATGCCGCCGAGGACGGAGCCGAGCCACGCCACCAGCAGCCGCCCGGCTGGGCCCATCTCCTGCCAGCAGGTGTCCTTGATGCGCCGACCGAGAAACTGCGCCCGCTCGAAGGCCTCACGCCTGTGGGTCATCGCGGGGCCCGTGCCCTCGGGGGGCGCACCGAAGCGCCTGGCGAGCTCGGTGCGACGCCGCTCGACCTGCACCGAGAACGCGGCGAGGTGAACGTAGACATGGAACGCCGCGATGGCGCGGAACGTATCCCAGGCGTTCGCCGCGGAATTTCCCCCGACGTTCCAGATGGCGCGCACGGCCGCCGCGCCCGGCCCAGGCTGCCAGTCGGCGGAGAGATCCTCCGCCAGGAGCGAGTGGGTGTGTCGGAAATCGTAGAGCTTCTGATGGAGGGATTCGTGCAGCAGGTGCTCGGCCACCCACCAGGGGTTGGCGAGCATCTCCCGGTTGAGGAAGATGGTCCCGGAGAGCCGGAACTCGGAGCACGATCCCTTCCGCTTCCAGCTCCCGACGTGGGGGACGATGACGGTCAGGTGCGCGTGGCTGAGCACACTCCGGGCGCAGTGGGGCATGAGGATGCCGAGCAGCTCGGCGCCGAGGGAAATGCGGGCCGATTCGGCGGCCGTCGGGACGCACAGCGGCGCACCCCCAAAATTGTCGTGCACCATCCCCCGGAACGAGCGTCCGAACACGTCGTCGCGGTGCTCCTCGCTCCAGAGCGATCCATGACAGACCTCGGCGCCGAGCCGACGCAGGCCAGGCCCACTGGACTCGAGCGGACCTCCGCGGCCCCCTCCCTCGAGGTGACCGATGGTCTCGCGGAAGATCTCCTCGCAGCCCGCCAGGGACAGACCGTGTATCGGGGATGGACCTTCGGTCGCGAGGCGGCCCTCCCCCGCGCCGTGCCACACGTGGCGGAGGACCTGATGGACGGCGTGCCGCACCACCGGATCACCGAGGGTGCGGTATTGCCGGTAGGGTGTCGCGCTCTCGAGCGCGCTCGAGAGCGCGCCGGCGATGGGCAGATCCGCCGCGATCTTGAGCAGGCGCTGGTGATAACGCGCCTGAACCTGCTCGTGCAGGTAGGCGCTGTCGCCAAAGGGGCGCTGCTGGGCGAGCAGGACATCGAAGGAATCGGAGGAGGGCGGTCCGGGTAGGCTCACCGGGGTGCTCGCTGCCGCCTGTCGCGCCTTCTTGCCCAAGGGAGGCATTGTCCCGCGTTTCGACGGTCCCGTCGAGACTCCCCGCTCGGCGCCAAGGTGGGACCTCCCCGCCCCTCGATCTGCAAGGGTTTCCGGCTTGCCAAGGCGCACTTTGCAGGGCCCGGACCCGCTTCACCCCCGCAAAGGCGGGCCTTTTCGGCCTCCATGCGCGGCACGACCGATGCTGTATCGGGTGGGCAGAAAGAGTCGCTGCGCAGGCAGCCGCTCGTGGAGGATCCCGATGTCCCCGTCCGCCGTCACGTTGCTCTCGCTCTCCAAGTCTGGGTTCATCTTGCTCGCTTTGCTCGGCTCCCTGGTGGGCGTCGGCGCGGCGCTGGCGATCTCCTTTCACCTCCTCAGCTGGTTCCTGAGGGGCCACCGTGAAAGGCGTGCGCCCGTCGCGTGATCGCCGCCTGGTGATTGCCGCGCCGATCGATGAGACTGGGCGGAATGCCCGGGCTCGACTGGCTTCTCGGTAAGCGTCTGTCCACCCTCGACGAGGACCAGCACCAGATCGGACCTTGGGCCGGTATCCCGGTCCTCGGGCTCGATGCCCTGTCCTCCGCCGCGTACGGCCCGGAGGCCGCGCTCACCGTCCTGATCCCGGTCGGCGCCCTCGGGCTCGAGGTCATCGGGCCCCTGAGCGCGCTGATCGTCGGGGTCCTGCTGATCGTCTTCGTGTCCTATCGGCAGACCATCTCCGCCTATCCGGGGGGCGGCGGGTCGTACACGGTGGCCAAGCAGAACCTCGGTGCGCGCTTCGCGCTGGTGGCGGGGGCGGCCCTGGCCCTCGACTACATCCTGAACGTGGCGGTGGGAATCTCCGCCGGGGTCGGAGCGCTGGTCTCGGCGGTCCCCGCGCTGCAGCCTCACACCCTGTCCCTCGGCCTGGCGACGCTGGGGCTCTTGACCGTGGTGAACCTGCGCGGCGTGCGAGAGTCCGGGAACGCGTTCATGCTCCCCACTTACTCCTTCGTGGTGACCCTCGGCGCGGTGGTGGCGCTCGGGCTCGTCAAGACCATCGCTGCCGGCGGTCACCCGGTTCCGGTGGTCGCTCCACCGGGGCTCGTCGGCGCGGGCGCGAGCGCGGACACCAGCGGCAGCGCCAGCGCCCACCTTGGCCTGTGGCTGGTGGCGCGAGCCTTCGCCAACGGATGCACCGCCATGACCGGTGTAGAGGCGGTCTCGAACGGTGTGCCGTTGTTTCGCCCACCGAGGACCGTCCTCGCCCAGCGCACGCTGGGCGCGATCATTGCAATCCTGGTGGTGTTCCTGCTCGGCATCGCCCTGCTCACGCGCGCCTATGGAATCGGAGCCACCGAGCCTGGTGCGACCGGCTACCAGAGCATCCTGTCCATGCTGGTCGCCGCGGTCACGGGTCGCGGACCCTTCTATTTCCTGACCATGGGCTCGGTGGGCGTCGTGCTGGCGCTCTCTGCCAACACCAGCTTCGCGGACTTTCCACGCCTGTGCCGGGTGCTGGCCGAGGACGGCTTTCTCCCCGACGTGTTCGCCGTTCGGGGTCGACGGCTGGTGTTCTCGTCGGGAATCGTGACCCTCGCCGTCCTGGCCGGCGGCCTGCTCGTGGGCTTCGGCGGCGTGACGGACCGCCTGATTCCGCTCTTCGCCATCGGGGCCTTGCTGGCCTTCACGCTCTCGCAGGCGGGGATGGTCGTGCACTGGCGAAAGCACCCGGGTCGGGGCAGTCGCCGATCGGGGGCGATCAACGGGCTCGGAGCCTGCGCCACGGGGATCACGCTGCTGGTGGTGGCGGTCTCGAAGTTCGTGGAGGGAGCATGGCTGGTGGTGGCGGTCATCCCGGGGCTGGCGGCGTTCTTCAGCCGGGTGAATGGCCACTACCGGCGGATCGCCTCCCAGGTCGCGACGATAGCTCCGCTCGAGATCCCCGATCCCCAGAGCCCCATCGTGGTCGTCCCCGCCGCGTCGTGGAACCGGATGACCCAGCACGGGCTCAAGTTCGCGCTGCGCCTGTCCACCCAGGTCCACGTGGTCCAGGTGAAGACCGAGACCGACAGCGTCGAGGACCTGGCCGACAACTGGGAGCTGCTCATCGCCAGTCGCGCCCGGGCGGTCGGCATCCCGGCGCCGATCCTGGTGCGGCTGACCTCGGAGGACCGGCGATTCTTCAAGCCCTTCGTGGACTACGTGCTCGGGCTAGAACGCGACAACCCCTCGCGGGACATCGTGGTCGTCATCCCCGACGTGATCCTGCGGCACTGGTACGAGGGGCTGCTGCACAACAACCGCGGGGCGCTCCTGCGATCCTTGCTGCGCTGGCGGGGGGGGCCCCGGCTGGTGATCGTGGACGTCCCGTATCACATCGACGACTGAGGAAGCTCCTCGAAGGACGGGCAACACTGACGGAGCGCGGCATGAAGGTTTCTCGGCCCCGAGCCCTTGCCCGCCCGCGTGTTAAAGTCCGTCAACCCGTACCCGCGAGGAGAGCGAATGATGACCTGGGAGCGACCTGACTTCGTCGAGATCGGTATGAACGCAGAGATCGGTGGGTACCAGTCTGACTTCGGGGACCAGGAGCCGGCGGGACCGACAGGCCCGGTGGTCGCCGACTCGGCCGCCCGGGACGTCGCGCCCGGTAGCTCCCGGGCTGCCTGACCGCCCGGTCGCCTGACCGCGGAACTTCCAACCCGGATCTTGCCGGTGCGAATTCGAGTGCTGGGCTCGGCGGCGGGTGGGGGTTTTCCGCAGTGGAACTGCGGCTGTCCCAACTGCGCGGGCGTTCGCTCCGGGAGTGTCCCTGCCGAGCGGCGCCGCCAGGAGTCCGTGGCCGTGAGCCACGACGGCGAGAGCTGGTTCCTCCTCAATGCCTCGCCCGAGATTCGCGAGCAGCTCGAATCCTTCGCGCCGCTGTGGCCGCGCCGGGCCCGCCATTCGCCCATCGCGGGCATCGTGCTCACGAACGGCGATCTCGACCACGTGCTCGGACTGCTGTCGCTGCGTGAATCCCACCCGCTCACCCTCCACGCGACGAACGCGGTGGCCCGGGGCTTTTGCGAGGGAAACGTCCTCTATCGGACCCTCGAGCGCTTCCCGGGGCAGGTGACGTGGCGGCGACTGGTCTTGGGGGAGGAGCAGGCTCTCGGCGGCGCCGCGAGCGGCCTCGCGGTCGAGGCGTTCGCGGTTCCGGGGAAGCGCCCGATTCACCTCGAGGGACGCGGCCGCGCGTCACCCGAGGACAATGTCGGGCTCCTGGTCCGGGAGCTCGAACCGCGGCGCACGCTGGCGTACGTGCCCGCCGCGGCGGCCTGGACGGAGACGCTCGACGCCCAGCTGGCGGGCGCCGACGCCGTGTTCTTCGACGGGACCTTCTGGTCGAGCGCCGAGCTCGTCACGACCGGCGTAGGCGACAAGCGTGCCGAGGACATGGCCCACCTGCCCGTGGGGGGACCGGCAGGCGGACTGTCGCGGCTGGCGGCCCTCGGGGCCTCGCGGCGCGTGCTGATCCACATCAACAACACGAACCCGCTCTTGCGCGACGACGCGCCCGAGCGCGCCGAGGTGAGGGCAGCGGGGGTGGAGATCGCCTTCGACGGGATGGAGCTGACACTATGAATGGCGCAGCCGCTGTGAATGGCGCAGCCGCCGTGACGGCCACGACCGCCCACACCGACCCGCCCTGGTCCCCAGAGACTTTCGTGGAGCGGCTGCGGGGCGAGGGGGCGGCCCGCTACCACGATCACCACCCGTTCCACGTGGCCATGCACGAGGGGCGGCTGTCGCGGGACGAGCTCGCGCGGTGGATCCTGAACCGCTACTACTACCAGACCAGGATCCCGATCAAGGACGCGCTCATCCTCGCCAAGAGCGAGGATCCGGGCTTCCGTCGGCTCTGGATCCGGCGCATTCACGATCACGACGGGGAGCTCGCCGGAGCGGGTGGCCTCGCCGAGTGGCTTCGCCTGGCGGAGGCGGTGGGGCTGGACGCCGCGGCGGTGGCCGCCTGCACCGAGGTCTTGCCCGGGGTGCGCTTCGCCTGCGACGCCTACGTCGCGCTGGTGCGCGAGAGCCCTCTCGTGGTGGCGGTGGCCTCGTCGTTGACCGAGTTCTTCGCGCCGGACCTGATGTCGAAGCGCATCGCCGCCTGGGAGCGACACTACCCGTTCGTCGATGCGGCCGGCCTGGCCTACTTCCGCGGGCGGGTGCCGCGCGCGCGCCGCGACTCCGAGGAGGCGGTGGCCTTCGTGGTGGCGCAGGCGACCACGCGGGCGCTGCAGGAGGCGTGTGTCGCCGCCCTGATCCGCAAGACCGAGATCCTGTGGCACCTGCTCGATTGCGTGGCCGCGGACCGGCGCGGGGTCGGCAGCCTGCGGGCGCCCGCGCCGTGACCCGGCTCGCGGCCACCGCGCGTCCACGCCTCGGGCGCGGGGTCCGGCTGCGGCTCGACCGCCTGACGGGCAAGACTCTGCTTCTCCGTCCCGAGCAGGGCTTCGAGCTGCAAGGCTCGGCGCTCGACATCGTGAAGCTGTGCACCGGGGAGATGACCGTGGCGGCGATGGTGGATCGCCTGGCCGGGATGTACCACGAGAGCACCGGCGCGCGCATCGCCGAGGACGTGGAGCGGCTGCTCACCGAGCTCGGGCGCCGGGGACTCGTGGTGATGCAGGAAGACGGCGCCGCCGACGACGCCGACGCCTCCGACGACGACGTGGCAGCCACGCCGACGCGGGGGGCGCCGAGGCCATGATGACGCCGACGCCGCCGACGCCAACGCCAACGCCGACCTCGCCCCCGGCCGGGGCGGCGGCACCTCCACCGGGGCCGCCGCGTCCGTACACCCTGGTGGCCGAGCTCACCTACCGCTGTCCCCTCCGCTGTGCCTACTGCTCGAACCCGATCGCGCTCGCCGGCCTCGGCGCCGAGCTCGACACGGCGACCTGGGCTCGTGTCTTCGGCGAGGCGGAGGCACTCGGCGTGATGCAGGTGACCCTCACCGGCGGCGAGCCGCTGGTGCGCACCGATCTCGAGGAACTGGTGCGGGCGGCGCGCGAGCGCGATCTGTTCACCACGCTCATCACGAGCGGCGTCCCGCTCGAGCGGGAGCGGCTGCTCCGGCTCCGCGACGCCGGCCTCGATGGCGTCCAGCTCTCCTTTCAGGACGTGGACCCCGCCGCCGCCGCCCGGGTGGCCGGCATCGAGGCGCTGGCCCGCAAGCAGGAGGTGGCCGGGTGGGTCAAGGCGCTCGAGCTGCCCCTCACGGTGAACATCGTCCTTCACCGGGAGAACCTGCCGCGCCTGCCGGCGCTGATCGCGCTCGCGGAGGAGCTCGGGGCCAACCGCCTCGAGCTGGCCCACGTCCAGTATCTCGGATGGGCGCTCCTCAACCGCGACGTCCTGCTGCCGACGGCGGCGATGATCGCCGGGGCGCGGGCCACGGTGAGCGCCGCGCGCGTCCGGCTCGGCGACCGCATGGAGATCCTGTCGGTGTTGCCGGACTACTTCTCCGATCGGCCGCGCGCGTGCATGGAGGGCTGGGGCAGACGCTACCTGGTCATCGCGCCGGATGGGCGGGTGCTTCCCTGTCAGGCCGCCCACACCCTGTCCGGTCTCACCTTCGACAACGTGGCGACCCGCGGGCTCGGCGAGATCTGGCGGGACGGCGATGCCTTCGCGCGCTTTCGCGGGGAGAGCTGGATGCCGGATCCGTGCCGCAGCTGCGAACGCCGGCGAATCGACTTCGGCGGCTGTCGCTGCCAGGCCTTTCAGCTGACCGGAGACATGCAGGCCACCGACCCCACCTGCGGCCTCGCCCCGCGCCACGATCTCGTGCGCGCGGCACGCTCCGCCGCCGAATCGCGCGCGGGCGAATCGCCGGCGATCGAGGGTGCGGCACCAACGCCCGAGAGCGCGGCCCCGCTGCTGCGCCTTCGCCGTCCGCCGACCGTCGGGTGAGCGGGGATCGGGTCAGGGTCGGCGGGGCAAGAGGACGATGACGAGGACGGGGACGGGGCTAGATCATTGGCCGGCGAAGAACGTCGCGATGGACTTGGCGGCGGCGGAGTCGCCTGCGGTCGTCAGGTGAGGGCCGGTGCCCATGAAGTCGCTGCAGGCGGCTGCCTCGGTCTTCGGTCCGACCTTCACCAGCGTCGGATACTTGGCGGCCACGTTGGCCAGCGCCTGGTCGACGTAGGTCGGGATCAAGGTGTTCTCCGCGAGCACCGTGGTGTTCCCGCACGAGGTGTTGCCGGGGCCGCGCACGATGGTCATGAGGACGATCTGCTTGAGGTTGGAGTACTTCGCCTTGATGTTCTCGACGTCCTTGGTCACGTTGCTCTCCCAGTCGGCGAGCGTCGCGATGGTCCAGCTCAGCGCGATCAGCACCACCCGGTCGGGGTTGCTCGAGCCTTGCGCGCACGCCGACAGCGGAGTGATGTCCCAGAAGGCGCTGTTCGCGTTGGCCCACTCGTCGATGTACGCGTGCTCCATCCACTTGAGCTGCCAGCGGGTGTTGTCGATCCCGGGCGCCTGTTCGAAGCCGGCGTTGTACCACTGGCTCGTCAACATCAAGCCAAGGACGCTGCTGCACGCAAAGGTCTGCGGGGGCGAGGTGCCGCCGCCGCCATTGCCGGCCGGTGCCCCTCCGGCGCCGCCCGCACCGACGACGGAGCCCCCCGTGCCCGGAGCTGGTCCGCCGCCGCTTCCCGTCTGGGCGGGGCCGCCACCGGTGGCCAGGCCGGCGCTGCTGCCGCCGGCGACACCGCCGCCACCGGTCGCGGCGGGAGGGGTCGCGTCGCCGGTTCCCGCGCCCCCGGTGCCCTCGGGGAGCGTCGTCCGACCGCCAGTCGCCTGGCCGGCGCTGTTTGCACCTCCCGCTCCGGCGACGACCGCCGCACCTCCGGTCCCGCCACCGACGACGGCCCCGCCGCCCGTCCCCGCGGCCACGCTCCCCGGCGTGGTCGACGACGAGGAACAGGCCGCGGCGGCACCCACGGCCGCGATGACGGCTGCGAGAAAGAGCCGCGAGGCGCCATCCACGCTCGGCCAAGGTGTCGGCGAGATCCTCTCGAGCCCCTTGGACGAGCTCACGCGAAGACCTGGGTGAACGGACCGGTGACGGACTTGGTGTCTTGCATGAACTTCTCGGTTTTGAGGGCGTCCGCCGTCAGGCCGAGGGCCTGCGCGACGGTCAGCCAGAAGTCGTTGTAGGGCCGCTTGTCCATGTTCCAGTACTGCCCGCCCTTCACCCCCAGCTTCTGCCCCCCGAAGAGCATGGCGGGCATCGGGTAGTACTCGTGCCCGCAGGCCGCCACCTCGGTGACGTACGGGATGAGGGTGGTGTCGAGCAGGCTGCCTCCGAGCGCGTCGGTGGTGGCCTTGAAGTCGGCGATGATCGCCGCGGTCTGGGTGTTGTAGAACTCCTCCACCCGCGACAGGAACTCCACCTCGGGCTTGCGGGTGGCGACGCTGGCGGTGGTGTCGGCCGAGCTCACGCGGTGGCTGAGCGGGTGGTGCATGTAGATGGTGCTGGCCTCGCCGGGATAGTAGCCCTGAAAGGCGATGTGGTTCACCCCCGGAGACCACTGGAAGGTGGCGACCCGCACCAGATCGCACACGAAGGCGCTCTTGATCACCCCCGCGTGCAGCTTGCCGACCTGCGCATGCAAGATCTCGTCGGACGAGGTGGCGGTCGGGTTGGCGTAGTCGCGGTGGTTCCCCCCGTCGTACATCCCGCCCACGACGTTGGGGGGAGGGGTCGCCACGCAGCCCGGCATCGCCACCGTCCCGCCGGCGATCTGCGTGGTGAGCTGGTTCTCGATCTTGCGAATCGCCTCGGTGTGCAGATCGATCTTCGCGCTCTCGCTGGCCGGAGCCAGGGTCTTGAGGCGGGCCAGCTCGCGCAGGCTGTAGTCGAGCACGCTCCGCCGCTCCTTCACGGCGCGCAGCAACTGGGCGGTGTTCCCGGTGGTGGCCCCGCCCGGCATCATGCCCCCGAAGATGCTGCCGTAGAGCTGCAACGGGCTCAGCTCGGGGAACAGGGGAATGTTCTCCACCCCGCCCGAGGTGGTGGCGGCCACCGGCCGGGTGGCGTAGTCGTACGACAGGCAGCGGGTCGAGGTCTCCGGGTTGTAGTCGACCCGATCGTCGGCGATGGCGTTGACGTACCCCTTGTTGGTCTGCAGCGCCTTGGCGTTCTTGAGGAAGATCTGATCGAACGATGGGCCATCGGCGGGCGTGTCCTGCGCGATGAGCTCGCCCGACCGCACGAACTTGGTGGCCGTGCCGGTCGTCATGATGACCTGCCCCTTCTGGTGACCCTCGCCCCCGGGTCCGGGGATCGACGCCATCGAGAGCCCGTAGAACGTCGCCATGTTGGGCCGCAGATTGGCGGTCTCGAAGGGCAGGATCAGGCGCGAGGCGGTGTAGCTGGTCCCCGAGCCGGTGGGCACGAAGTCGGCGCGCACCGTCCCCACCGGATGATGGATGACCAGCAGGCGCGGCGGCGAGGGGGCCGCCTGGGCGCTGGCGTGCAGGTTGCGGAGCAGGGTCTCGAGCCCCACCGCCCCTCCGATGGAGTAAAGGAAGGAGCGCCGCGCGAATCGATAACCGGTGCTGGTGGTGGTGCTCATGGGTTCACCCGCATCGCCAGGGTCTGGGAGGCGGCTATCTCCCGCAGCATCGCCGCGAAGGTCTTGTCGCCGCCGAGGAACCGCGCGGTCACGGCCTGGACCGCACAGTCGCCGCGATCCACGTTGCCATCGGCCAGCGCGAACTTCATCAGGTTGCGGGCCACGCAGGCGGCAAACACCCCGCTGGCGGTGACCTTCTGGGCGAAGTCCACCGCGTTCGTGACGGCTCCGCCGCCCACGTCGGCCGGCAAGGTGGCGGACGCGTCGATGGGGCGACCCTGATCGTCGGCGGTGCGGTAGCGACCGATGACGTCGTAGTTCTCGAGGACCAGCCCGTAGGGATCGAAGGCGGTGTGGCAGACCGAGCACGGCGCGGTGGTCTGCCGGTAGACCGACCGCTCGCGCTCGGTCTTGTCGGCCAGCATGGTGGTGACCGCGGCGATCTGATCGGCGAGCGCGGCCGGGGGTGCGGCGGGCGGGCTGGCGCACAGGATGGTGGACGCCACCATCAGACCGCGGGCGACCACCGAGCTCGTGTCGGTGCGGGCCCGCGCGGTCAAGAACCCGAGGTTGGTGAGGAGCCCAGCGCGGGTGGCCGGGAGCTGCACGGGGACGAAGGTCGAGGGGTCGGGGGTGTTCCCGGCCGGGAAGGGGATCCCGTAGAGCTGGGCGAGGTCGGGGTTCACCTCCGACTGGCGCGAGAGCAGGAGATCGTCGACCTTGCCCTTCCACAGCACGGCGCCGAGGAAGTCCTGCGTCTCGCGCAGCATGGCGTTTTCGACCCCCACGGTGTAGACGGGGACCTTGGCGGGATCGATCACCACCGAGTCGAGGTTGCCGATCCCGAAGTACGAGAACATCGCCTGCTGCAGGTTGCTCTGCACCGCCGGCAGGGCCAGCAGCCGATCGGCCTCGGCCGCCACCCCGGCGGAGGTGGAGAGCGTCCCCGCGCGCGCGGCGTCGAGCAGGGCCGCGTCGGGCGGGCCGTCGGTCAGAAAGAAGGAGAGCTGGCTGGCGGCCTCGTAGGGGGTGAGCGCGGTCGGCGCCGCGCCAGAGGCCACCGGGACGCTCCCGAGCTCGGCCCGGTAAAGAAAGCTCGGCGAGGTGAGCACCGCCTCGACGGTGGTCTGCACCGCCTCGGGAACGCTCGCGCCGAAGGACTTGGCCTCGGTGTAGACCTGCGTGAGGCTGTCGCTCTCGGCCGCCTCGAGCGGCCTGCGAAAGGCCTTCTCGGCGAAGGTGGCGACGAAGGTCTGGGCACACGCGTCGGTGGTCGCGGTCAGCGGACAGCCGGTCACGCTCGCGTAGTTGGTGAACACGGCCTGGGCGGCGGCCTGACCTATCCCCTCGGACTTGTTCCACACCGCCTCGGTCACGAAGGTCCCCTCCTCGGGCGCCGACAGCGGTGGGAAGCTGCGCTGGGCCACCGTGCCGAGCCCGAAGGTGGTCACGAGCGGGTCCGCCGCCGCCGCTCCCAGCAGCGCACGCACGGAGTTCACCGTCTGGCTGAGGGTGAGCCGCACCAGGCGCCTGGGCGCGACTGGAGCGCAGTCGAGAGGACCACCGCCGCCGGTCGGCCCGGGACCTCCCGTGGCGACGCCGCCGGAGGCACCGGGGCCTGAGGCGCTCGCCCCGGCACCTGTGCCCGCCGCGTTGCCGTTGCTCGCACCCACGGCAGCCCCGCTGGATCCGGCCGGACCGGTGGCGGACCCACTCCCGGCGCCCGAGGTGGGCGATCCGGTGCCGGCGCCTCCCGGCGTCCCAGCCGTGGTGCCAGCACCGGGACCGTGGGTCCCCGTACCACCTTGCCCACCGCAGCTCATCGAGCCGACCGCGAGCGCGCAGGCAACCGCGGCGAGGGCGGAGGTCAGCCCATGCGGATGGGTCCGAGGGCCCTCCTTGGCCCGTGACGCCGTCGCCCGGCTGGATCTCGACGTCTCTGGCATCTGCCGCTCCTCCTCGATGAGGAATCCACAGGGGCGGATCACCTCAGGACATGGTGTCCCGATCACCCTAACTCCGCCTGCGCCGACCGTCCTTTTCCGGGGTCCGAGGCGTCGAGGCCCGTCAGCGGCTTGCCGAGCCGGAAGCCCGAGGTCTTGGTGATGGTCCCCACGTCGTGCAACACCCCGCTCGGGCTGTCGGTGAAATACGGTCCCGAATGGCAGGCCGGGCACCCTGCCCTGGCGAAGATCTTGCGACCCTCGAGCGCCGCCGCGGTGAAGCTGTCGTCGGGGTTGCGGAACGGGCTCCGCGGCACCTTGTCGAACGAGGTGATGTACGGAGAGCGCGTCGAGCTCCGGGCTGACCCCGGCCGCCGGCTTTCCGAGCGCGTCATAGATCCCGTCCGGGCCGAGCCGCGCATCGTTCTCGGCGTCGGGCACGAACCCCGAACCCCCGAAGCTCTCGCGGATGTCCCGCTCGAGTCCTGGAGCTCGTCCATGTTGGCGCTCCAGTGCACCCTCCCTTGGCCCTGGGCCCCGCGGATGCCGAGCAAGGACTTGGTGTTGCGCAACCCCTCGCCGCGATCGCTGCCCGACTTCCGTCGCGCAGCATGAGGGCGGTGTTGCTGCCCGAGGGGCCGGAGGGAAACTTGTGGGCGCCGGTTCCGCCGAAGTTCGCGATGGGCTTCTCCAGCTCCGTCGCGGTGTAGGTCAGGTTGCCGAGCCCCGTCGCCGAGGCCACCGACGGGAGCGCGAGTGCCAAGAGGCTCGAGAGCCACAGGAGCCACACGGTCAACGAAGTCCAAATGAATGGACGCGTCATGAGAAACCTCTTCGGATCATGGGTCGGAAATCGGGGATCGGAGATCGGAGATCGAGCGAGCCGGTCCACACGAGGACCGAGGCGCTGGGCTCGGGCTACCGGATGACGAGGACGTTGGTGATCTGGCGCGCGAGGGTGGCGCTGCCCCAGCTCCAATCGGACGCTAGCCGATCGGCATTCGCCTCAGCTCGGGCGGGCGGCGCTGGCGATGGTGAACGACCGCAGGTGCTCCTGGTAGTCGGGCATGGCGTCGGTGAGGGCGGAGGCGAAGGACCCGCTGAGTCTCGCTGTCGCCGGAGAACCCGAATACCTTGGCAAACCGGATCTGGCTCGCGAGGGCTGGACCCCGGCCCGAGGAGCCACCGAGGCGGTGGTCTCGAGCGCCATCTCATTTCACTTCATGGTGGGCATCGTGAAGCTGGCCCCGGTGCTGGCTCCCCGGGGCCAGCGCGAGGTGACGGTCTTGAGGCGGGTGAAGAAGCGCACCCCCTCGGGACCGTGCATGAAGTGATCTCCGTAGAGGGAGCTCTTCCAGCCCCCGAAGCTGTGAAAGGCCATCGGGACCGGAATCGGCACGTTGATGCCCACCATGCCGAGGTGGATGCGCTTGAAGAACTCGTCCGCCGCCTCGCCGCTGCTGGTGAAGATGGCGCCACCATTTCCATACCGGTGCCCGTTGACGAGCTGGATGGCGGCCTCGAGATCCGGGACCCGCACCACGCAGAGCACCGGGCCGAAGATCTCCTCCTCGTAGATGCTCATCCGGGAGGTGACCTGGTCGAACAGCGATCCTCCGATGAAGAAGCCCGCCTCGTGCCCCGGCACCCGCAGGCCACGCCCGTCCACCACCAGCCTGGCGCCCGCCCGTTGCCCCTGCTCGATGTAGCCGGCGACCCGCTCGAGGTGCTGGCGGGTGATGAGCGGGCCCATGTCCATCCCCGCCTCGGTCCCGGGGCCGATCCGCAGAGCCTTGATCCGGGGGATCAGGGCATCGACCAGGCGGTCGGCGGTACCCTCGCCCACCGCCACCGCGACCGAGATGGCCATGCAGCGCTCGCCCGCTGAACCGTAGGCCGCCCCGACCAGGGCGTCGGTGACGTGCTCGAGCTCGGCGTCCGGCATGACCACCATGTGGTTCTTGGCCCCGCCGAGTGCCTGCACGCGCTTGCCCGCCGCCGTCGCGCGCAGGTACACCGACTGTGCCGTCGGCGTGGAGCCCACCAGGCTGATGGCCGCCACGTCGGGGTGGTCGATGAAGGCGTCGACCACCTCCTTGTCGCCGTTCACCACGTTGAAGACCCCGTCGGGAAGGCCAGCCGCGTGCCAGAGCTCGGCCAGGCGATAGGCGGTGGAGGGGACCCGCTCCGACGGCTTCATGACGAAGGTGTTGCCGCAGGCGATGGCCACCGGCGCCATCCACAGAGGGATCATGGCGGGAAAGTTGAACGGCCCCACGCCGGTGCACACCCCGAGGGGCTGGCGCATGGACCAGGAGTCCACTCCCCGCCCCACTTGCTCGGAGTATTCGCCCTTCAGGAGCTGGGGGATCCCGCAGGCGAACTCCACCACCTCCATACCGCGGGTGATCGAGCCGCGGGCGTCGTCGAGCACCTTCCCGTGCTCGCCGGTGAGGAGCGCGGCGAGCTCGTCCAGGTGTTCGTCGAGGAGGGCCTTGAAGCGGAAGAGCACCCGCGCCCGCCGAACCGCCGGCGTCGCGGCCCAGCCATCGAAGGCCCGACGGGCATGCCCGATGGCGAGGCCAGCCTCCTCGGCGGAGGACAGCGGCACATGGCTCGACACCGTCCCGAGGGCCGGGTTGTAGACGTCGCCCCACCGGGTCGTCGGGCTGGCGGCGGCCTTTCCATTGATGAAGTTCTTCAGCTTGGTGATCATTTTTCTCTCGATGCGCTCGGGTCCGCGCCAGGGTTGCGGGTCACTGACATGCGGTGAGCCCGCCGTCGACGTAGAGGACCTGTCCGGTGACGAAGTCCGATGCGGGGGCGCAGAAGAACTGTACCGGACCCACCACGTCCTTGGGATCGGCGATTCGACCAAGCGGTCCCGATCACTTGAATTCGGGAGCGTTGACCACGTGCCCGATCATGTCGGTTTACACGAAGGTGAGCACGACACCGTTGACGTTGATGTCGTGGAGCGAGCGCCGCCGATGACGTCTGGGCCACTGGCGATGCCGGGGCGGTCCACTCGAATGGAAACATGTTCACGGTAACGGAGGTCCCGTCGCTTCAGAGATTCCATGACGAGCCACTCGATGGGCCACTCATGTCGGGCCCCTCCGCCCCACGGTGCGGAGCCCCAGCCGCGGCGCGTTCGGAGGTGAAACCCGGGCTCGCAGATCGTGCCCGCAGCGGGTGCTCCCGTGCTAACTTGGCCGTCAGTCCACAGGCGCACGGGCAGCCGGGTGTCTGGCTCCGGTGGATCTCCTCGAGCGCTCCGAATCGAATGATTCTCTTGCGGCAGTCACCCTTCCACCTCCTTCACGCGTCCGTTGCGGCGAGCTCGCCTCCGAACGTGCGGGGACCCGTTTTGCGCATCCTGCTCGCGCTCGCGCTCGCGGGTTGCTCGTACGACTTCGCGGCGCTCGAAGGGCACAGCGGAAGCGGGGGGCAGAGACCCACGCAACCTCCCGCGAACGGGACTGGAGTGGGTGGCGCAGGCGGCAGGGCCATGAGCCGCCCGGATGGAAGCACGCCCGTGGCGCCAGGGGGCGGAGGCCAGATGGGAGGCGTGCTGGTGGGCGTGGACACCGGCGGCGCGATCGGCGCGGGCGCTCCCCCAGCCACGGGGGGAACCTCCGGCTCGGGCGGCTTCGGGGTCGAGGGCATCGGCACGGGCTCGGGCGGAGCAGGCGGCGGCTCGGCCGCGGGCGGCGCGGGCGCCGGGACCGGCGGCGACGGTCCGGCGCCAGTCGGTGGCGGTGGAGTTGCCCCCGGGGGCAACTCGGCGGGGGGCGAGATGGGTGGAGCAGCGGGAGCTGGTGTGGCGGGGATGGGTGGCGCGGCGGCACCGGACACGGCCAACTACAACTTCGAGAGCTCCAACCAGGCGTGGGGCATGGGCACCGGCAGTCCAGGCACCTTCACCAGCGTCGGACGAAGCACCACGCAACACTTCGCGGGTCAGGCCTCGCTCGCGGCTTCGCTGAGCGCGCCCGCGGCCGCCACCCACTTCATCCTCGAGGTCAATCCGCCCGTGCCCGCGATCCCGGCGGGCGCGGTCGTGACGTTCCACCTTTACGTCCCGCGCTCGGCGGCGCTCACGGCCGTCGTCGCGTACGCGCTCGAAGCCGGAAACAACTATCGCTTCGACAACACCTTCGTCGCGCCCGCCAGCCTCGCGCGCGACGCATGGACCACGGTGCGTGTCACCGTCCCGGCGGACGCTACGACGATCTTGCGAATCGGCGTCCGCTTCGAATTTTCGGGGGCCTGGACCGGCACCGTGTACCTCGACAGCATCGACTGGTAGCCGGGGGGCCGGCCGGCTTCGGGATCGGGGCGGTCAGGACAGCGCGCGCGCCACGAGAGCCAGCGCGACGGCGACGATGGCGAGCAGGACCAGCAGGCGCGCCACCGAGATCCGAGGCGTCAGCTGGGGGACTGGAGGATCCGGCGGGGGAGCCGGCGGCACGGCCCGGATGGGAGCGGGGACCGAGGCCGAAGCCGCGACGGCGACCGAGGCGGGGACGTCAGCGGCCACGGCGGCGGGAACCGAGGCCGGCGCGGGAGCGTCAGCGGCAACGGTGCTGGCAACGCCAGCGGCCGCGGGAACGGCAACGGGAGCCGGCGTCCGGGTCGTGGCGTCGCTGGCCGGCGTAGCAGCGGCTGCGAGCTCACCGGGCGCGGGGGGCTCCGACGCGTCGGGGGCGGAGCTCGGGGCGTCCGGAACGGCCGCGGCGGGAACCTCCGCCCGCGCGTGGATCTCGGCGAGCGGCATGGGCGTCGCTTGGTCCTCGAGGAGCTGGGCGACCAGGACGGGGCCGGGCGTCGCCTGCTGCATCCAGGAAACCTCGACGCCGGAAGTTGCCACGCCGGACGCGGACGCGCCCAGGCCGCTCGGAGCCGGGGTCTTCTCTCGGCTCGAGGCCTGGCGGTCCGCGAGCACGGTGTCGAAGAGCGGCGCCAGCGCGGGTATCACGCGACTGGCGAACAACCGACGCCCCTCGACGATCTGCCCATCCAGGGTCTCACCGACCCGCGGTCGCTCCCGGAAATACAGCTCGATGTCGGACAGGATGACCCTGGCCAAACGCTTGGCCGCCTCCTCTGTTTCGATCAGCGCCATGTGGGTTCGAATCCATACATCGGCGAGCCGAGCCCGCGCCTGAGCCCGCGTCCTCTTTGAGACACCCCGCGTCACCCCCCGGAAGCGCCATGCCATGATGTATGCTCCGGCGGGCGAATGCCAGAGCGCCGTGTCCCCGTCGTGCTCGGTTTCCTCCCCGGCCTCCTCTTCTTCTTGGCCGGCTGCCCCTCGTCGAGCGCGGAAGGCCCGACGATCGGGATCGCGACCGATGCGGCAGCCGGTCAAGACGGGGAGGCACCGCCGGCGGAGGCTCCGCCCGTGCCCCCCGGCGCCGGTGGAGCCGACGCGGCGGTGCCGCTCGTCGATGGACCGCCCGACGTCTCCTCGGAGTCCGCGTCGAGTCCGGGACCGGTCGCGAACGATGCCGGTGAGCCATCCGATACGGCCAGGCCCAGCGACGGGCGTGGCCCGGTGACCGGTCCGACGACCTCGGACGCCGCGCTCGATGCCCCGAGCGTGTCCGACGTGATGAGCCCGATCGGCGGTAAGGACGCGGCGGCGGCCGATCCGGAGAGCGGCCGCCTCGCGGGCATCACCGCCGCGCACAACGCGGTCCGAGCCGCGGTCCAGGCCCAGCCTGCGCTGCCACCGCTGATCTGGAACCAGACCATCGCGGACTACGCGCAGCAGTGGGCCACCAGCCTCGCGACGACCATGTGCGCCCAGCCCCAGCATCGCTCGCCGGTCGATTTGATCGCCAAGGGGTACGGTGAAAACCTGGCGACCTTCGGCGCGAGCGGCACGCTGAAGGGAGGGACGGCCAGCACCGCCCAGCAAGCCGTGAGCGCGTGGGCCGCCGAGAAGACCTGCTGGACGTTCGGCACGATCAGCGGCACCGAGACGTGCGACAAGACCTGCTACACCAACCTGCACAGCGACGGCTGCGGGCACTACACGCAGGTCGTCTGGCGCGGCAGCACGGAACTCGGCTGCGGCGTCGCCACCTGCAAGAACGGCGCGCTCACCGAGGACATCTGGATCTGCAACTATGCTCCGGCCGGAAACTTCATCGGGCGCGCGCCTTATTGAGTAGGGGGGACCGCCCGGCGCCGTGCGCACCCGCCTTCTTGGCCTGCGTCTGCTGGCGCCTCTGCGTCCCCCCTGGCCCCCGCTGGTCAACGCGGCGAAGCCGCGTCGCCCAGCCGTTGCGCAGAAGAGCGCGACAACCCGGTGCCTGCATCATCGGCCTTCTTGGAGCGCGCCCCGTCGGAGAGGGGGGACCGCCCGGCGCCGTGCGCGTTGGGTTCTTGGCCTGCCCAACCTGGCGCCTCTGCGTCCCCCCTGGCCCCCGCTGGTAACCGCGGCGAAGCCGCGTTGACCAGCCTTTGCTCAGAAGAGCGGGGGACAACCCGCTGATGAGCGGGGGCAAACCGGGTGGAAACGGGGGACGACTCTGCTGGAAACGGGGCGGGGGGACGAGCCGCCGACGCGGGCGGCTGACACTGTACTTTGCTCTTGACCGGGGTATCGATGGGCTGTTCCACTTGTCACTTCCTTCTGATTTCAGGCCATGGGAGTATTCGAATCCGAGTGGGTACCGCGATTGCCGCCTTTCTTTTCGATGGGCTGCTGAATCGGGGGTGGCAGAGCGTCGCCAGGGGCAGCGGGGCGCCGGCGCGCCACTCACCATTTTCGGAGAGGACCACGTGAGGTATCCGGTCAACCTGGACCTGTTCGCAGAGAGCCGACGCTCGCCGTCGGTCTTCGAGCTGGCGGCCAGCATGAACGCGGCCCCCGGGACCCTGCGCGACTTCTCGGTCCCGATGAACTCCTATTTTCCGACGGGGGAGGTGCTCGGCAACCTGCAGGCCCGCCTCGAATCCGCGCTCAAGGTCTACCCGGGGTCGAACCGGCAGGTCGCGGGCCGTCTGGCCGATTTCGTGGGGCTCGATGCCACCACCATGGTCATCGGCAGCGGGGCGACCGAGCTCATCACCTGGATCTGTCGGCTCCTCGTGGGGGAATCCCTGGCCATGCCGATCCCCACGGCGGGACGCTGGCTCAACGAGCCCCGTCGCGCCGGGAAGACGGTGCACACCTTCCTCCGGCGCGCCGATCGCGAATTTCAGATCTCGCCCGGCGACATGGTGAGCGGCGTCCTCGAGAAGGGGGCCCGGGCCGCGGTCCTCACCAACCCCAACAACCCCACCGGCGCGCTCATGTCTCGCGCGGACGTCCTGAGCGTCCTCGATGCCCTGCGCGACCTCGATGTCGTGGTGATCGACGAGTCCTTCATCGACTTCGCCGCCGAGGACAGCGTCCCCTCCGTGGAGTGCGACGTCAGTCGCTTTCCAAACGCCCTCGTCATCAAGAGCCTCGGGCAGAGCCTCGGTCTGCCCGGATTGCACCTCGGGTACGCCGTCGGCAACCCCTCGCTCGTGTCGAGGCTCAGGGACGCGCTCCCGACCGGCAACGTGACGGGGCTGGCCCTCGCGCTCATCGAGGAGCTGCCCGGCGCCCGCCAGGGCTACGAGGCTGGGCGGCGGCGCGCGGTGCAGGACCGGGTGTACCTCGAGCGAGAGCTGCGGAACATCCCGGGGCTCGGCGTCTTCCCCTCGCGGGCCAACTTCGTCTACGCACGCCTGCCCGAAGGATTCGATGCCGTCCGGCTCCGCAACCACCTCCTCGGAGAGCACGGCTGTCTGCTGCGGGCTTGTGGCGACAAGGAAGGCAGCGACAGTCGCTCCCTGCGCATCGCCGCCCGCCCCGCCCCCGAAGTGGACTTCCTGGTCGAGCGGTGGGTGCAATCGGCCTCCGAGCTGGGGCAGACGTCGGGCAGCCCGCCGGCCCGCGGACAAGGGGGGCTCGCGGCCCGGCTGCAGGGCGGGCGCTCCCCCCCGGCTTCGACCGGCACGCCGAGCCCACCGTCGCGTTCCGCGTTCTCCGCGGCGTCTCCGCTGTCCCTGTCCTCGTCGAGCTTGGCGGCACAATCGCGTGAGGCTGCGGCGCTGGCGGCGTGGGATCTCACCCCCATCCCGGAGCCGACTCCGACTCCGACGCTCGCGACGTCAGAACCGTTCATGGCGCTGGTCGAGGCGGGGATCATCTCGGTCGATGTCACGGAGGAGATCGAGGCCTCGGCGCCCATGCACGCGCACGCGCACGCGATGCCCCGACCCGAGGCCGCGACGGGCCCCGGCCATGGCGAACTGGCCGCCGTCGAGACGTTCGCGTCCTTCGCGTCGTTCGTGCCGCCACCTTCGCCCATCTTCGACGGATCGCCAGGCTCGCCCGCGCCGATGACCATGACCATGACGGTGCCGCCGGCGAGGGCCTGGCTCCGTCGGACCGCGCTGTTCGGCGCCCTGGCCCTGCTGGGCGCGGGCGTGGCCGGCTGGTGGGCCCTGCACGGCCGGGGCGGCGACGCCAGCCGGAGCACCCTCGAGATTCGACGCCCATCGCCCGAGGCGACGATCCCCATCACGACCCCGCTGCCCGGATCGCCCGGCGGTCCCGCCGCGCCGAACGCACCGAACGCGCCGACGGATCCCACCGACCTGGCCAATCTCCCCGAGCTCCCGCCCCTCGGCGGGACCCTGGCCGGGACGGGTGACACCGGTCCCGCTGGCGGGAACGACGGCGCGACCTCGGCCCGAACCGCAGAAAGCGCGGCCGCGCGCCGCAAGTCCAGGCACAAGGCCAAGCGCCGGCTCGCCCGCCAGAGACATCGTGGGACCCACGGGGACGATGACCTCGACGAGGCGCGGGCGGAGTGATCAAGAACCTCACGGGCGGCGCCGGATCGCGATACGTCGGGTCAGGGCACCGCCAGGCGTCGCTGGAGATCCCGATTGAAGGAATCGATCGCGTCGGAGGCCAGTGACAGGCCGGAGGCCCGCGCCAGCAGGTAGACCAGGCCCGCCGTGACCAGCAGCGAGATCGCGCCCCCCTGCTCGAGATCGAGCGCCGCCCGCGAGAAGCCGCTCGCGCGCTCGCCGTCGAGGTGGACCAGCCAGAAGACACCGCCCACGGCCGCTCCCGCCGCGAGCGCGCTCAGCACCGCCAGGAAGGCCGCCCTGTCTCCCTCGGTGCCGGCGTAGAGGCTCCCCGCCCCGGCGACGGGAGACAGGGCCTCGAGGGTCAAGGCCAGCCCGGGGCTCTTCCGCTCGCGTGCGTAGCGCTGCTCGGCGGGTGAAGGCGGCGGCTCGGAGGGGCGCGAGGGAATCGGTGACGCGGCGGGGGGCGGCGCGACCTCGGCGCGCGCCGAGCCGACGGTCAACCCCACGAGGAGCGCGGCCGTGACGAGCGAGCGTGCCTGGTCCATCTCGTCAGTGTACCGCGTGCGCTCCGAGCCGCGCCGGGAGTCGTGGAGCCAGAGCGCCGGTTCGTGGGCCCGATCACCGAGGACCTCGGATCGAGCTGTGCCCAGGTCTTCCTGGGATCTTGGCTCCAGGTCTTGCTGGGATCTTCGCTTGACGAAAAGCCAGGTGCGGTGGAACGAACCACCCACGCGTACGGTCGTTCGCCCCCCAACCATCGTTCGTCGAAGAGGCCCCCTTCATGAGGATTCACCGCCCCGACTCCTGGTCGCCCAGGGGCCGCGCTCAGCTCCGCTGCATCCTGTTCGGGCTCGCATGCTGGTCGGGATGTCGGGGCCTGGTGACGGGAGGCGCCTCTTCGGTCGACCACGCGGGAGGCGCGTCCGGAGCACCCCCGTCAGGGCAATCGGGGGGCGAATCCGGTGCCGCCACGGGCTCCTCGACCGCCTCGACGGGGGGACGAGCGGCTGCCGCAGGGATGTCACCTTCGAGCTCCGGCGCCAGCCTGGCGATCCTGCAGGTGGACGCCCCCTCCGCGCCCGAGGACGACGTCCTCCTCGGGGTCCACCTGGCCCAGGCGGATCTCGCCACGCTCGTGCTCGGGCTCGAGCTGTCCACCGACGGCGGCGGTCACTTCCAGCCCGGGCATGTCTCGACCGCGCCCCCGGTCGCGGACGGAGGTTCCTCCGGACACGCCACCGTGCTCCTCACCTGGCACTCCTTGAAGGACGTGTCCTTTCACGCCGAGGTCGGCGTCGAGCTTCGCATCACGGCCACGGACCGTTTTGGCGAGGGCGCCCCCTACGCGCTCGCGCTCCGCATCGCCAACCTTCGGGCCGCCGCCCGTCACGTCGACTTCCCCATGTTCGCCTACGGCGCCTGGGACGCGACCGCGTTGACCGTGGCCAAGCGCCACGATCTCGTGGTCCTTCAGCCCGGCAGCACCAACGTCACGCGCGCGCTGGTCGAGGAGCTCCAGCGGGGGCTCGACCCGAGTGATCCCGCCGACGACATCATCGTCCTCGGCTACGTGTCGGTCGGCGAGGACAATCGCACCGTCTCCCTCACCGACGCCGAGGCCCGCGCCGACCCGCGCTTTCGCGGGGACGGCTCGGGCCCGCGGGTCGACCCGCGCGGACCCACGCCCGCGGGCGGAGCGCTCGCGGGGATCGTCCCCCTCGGCAATCCCTCGCCCGGAGGGACGGGGTGGGCCTCGTACTACCTCGACGACGACTCGCTGGGCAGAGGCAAGGCGGACGGCCTCCCCGATCGCAACGCCAGCTTCGGCGGCTACTTCGTCAACGGCGGCGATCCCGCGTGGTTCGACGTGGTCGATCGAATGACCCTCGATGGCGCGGACGGCGTGGCTGGGTTTCAGGAGGTCCTGACCACCACGACCGGCCGTGGCCTCGGCTGCGATGGGCTCTTCCTCGACACCATCGACACCGCCGAGCCGAATTCCTGGACCCACCCGAGCGACGCCGACTTCACCCAGTTCGAGTGGACCGGCCCCGGCCTCTCGCAGCTCGTCGCGCATGTCCACTCGGTCTATCCCGATCGCCTGATCTTGCAGAACCGCGGGGGGTTCTTCCTCGATCCCGATCTGCCCGAGTACGCCTTCACGACCCGGGGAGCGATCGACTTCTTTCTCTTCGAGAGCTACCGGTTGAGCTCGAGCATCACCGACGGGATCGACCCGTACTTCTTCGCCGACAATCAGTTCAACCTCATGCCCAAGCTGGTCGCGGAGGCCCAGCGTCCGGACGGGTTCCGTATCCTCTCGCTCGGATACGTCGAGGGGACCGGGATCGCCGCCGCCAGCGGGACCCTGCTCGGTCAGGGCACGGCCGGGCTCGACTCCCTGCTCGAGGACATCCGCGTGACCGAACAGGTGGCGGGCTTTCGACACTACCTCACCAACGCCGGCGTCGATCTGGTGAACGCCTTCGTGCGCGATCACGCAGCGAGCGCGGCCACGCCGGACACCACCCCGCCGAGGTGGTCGAGCGTGTGGAACACCAACATCGATTCCGCCACGGGGTTGCCGACCATGCCCGCCGCCAGGGTCGGGATCCAGAGCCTGGTGGCTGGGCCCGGCCAGCTCACCGTCGGGTGGGATGTGGCGCTCGACTTCAACCGGGTTGGATATGCGCTCTACACCTCCGAGCAGCCGCTCGACTTCGCGGGTGATCCACGTCTCGGCCAGGCCACGCGCGTGGTGCTGACCCCGCGCGTGCCGGCAGGGTACGCGTCGTCGTTCGGGGCGAGCACCTTGCCGTTCGAGGCGACGGTCACTGGCTTGACGCGGCAGAGGACGTACCACGTGGTCATCCGGGCCTTCGACTCGGCGGGGAACGAGGACGACAACACGGTGTCGCTCGTCACCACCATCCCCTGATCCGGCGCTCCTGTCGTTAGATCATTTCGTGACGACCAAGGGTTGGTACACGGCACTCAACTCCTGACGAGACCAAGGACCGTCCCCCGGTGACAGGTGTCACCCAAGGTTCACCCTCTTCCGCCAGGTGTCTTTCCATGCATCGATCAGAATCGTCACCTCCCGCAGAGTCCTCCCACCCCGCGGCCAAGCCGCGATCCACCGCATCGCGCCGCTTGCTCTCCTTCTGTTCGATGATCGCTGCGCTCCTCCTCGGTATCGGGTGGGTCGCGTGGCTTCGAGGTCCCGAGGCCGTCTCCGGGGAAGCCGTGGCGCTCCTCGATCGAAGCGCGCGCCCCGAGCTCGCCTGGACGGCCCTCTCGCGTCAGGTGCCCACGCATCTCGGGTCGGACCTGGCCGAGATGGCGCGCTCATTCCTGGGACGTGTCGTGCGCTTCTGAGCTCTCGCAGCCTCGGGTCGAAGAGGAGTTCGGGCTTTCAGCCGCAGACGGTGCACGCATGCGCCTTGCAATCTCCAGGTGGTCGATGATCGCGACCCTCACCGCGCTGACGGGGCCGGCGCGCGCGGCCAGCGTGCCGCACGTCTCGACGGCCTTCTTCTACGGAGCCGTGGTGCCCCGTGAGCTCACCCGGAACTTCGAGCGCTTGGTGGTGGATGTCGACAACTTGAAGGAGTGGCCGAAGCCCGGCCGGGCCGAGCTCTTCGCCTACCTCAGCGTCGGAGAGATTGGCCCGGGTCGGCCGTGGCGAAGGGAGGTGCCCGAGCACCTGGTGCTCGGACACAACCGCACCTGGGGCTCGGCGATCGTGGACACCGGCAGCCCCGCGTGGCGGGAACTGCTGCTCACCAAGGTGATTCCGCCCCTCCGGGCCCGGGGAGTTCGCGGGCTCTTCCTGGATGCGCTCGACAGCTTCGAGCAAGTCACCGCCGCGGGACCCGAGCGCACGCGCCACGAGCGGGGGATCGCCGCGCTGGTCGACGCGATCCGATCGCGCTTCCCCGAGCTCAAGCTGGTTCTCAACCGAGGATTCACCATCCTGCCGCTCCTCGCTCGGCCCCCCGACGGCATCGTGGTCGAGTCGCTGTTCCATACCGGGGAACCGCAGGGATCCACCTTCGAGGCCGTCCCGGACGCGATCACCACCGAGCTCTTGCAGACCCTCCGGGGGGTGCGGGCGCGCTGGAATCTCCCCATCGCGGTCATCGATTACGCGCCCCTCGCGGACCGGGTGCTGTGCCGCGCGCTCGCCCGTCGGATCCTGGCCGAAGGGTTCGATCCCTACATCACGGTGCCCCTCATGGATGTCGTCGGGATCGGGCGGGTGGAGATCGTCCGCCGCAGGGTCCTGGTGGTGTTCCGCAGCGCCCCTGGAGCGGAGAACCTGGCACCGCCACCCGACGCGGCGCTCGCCGCTCCGGTGCTCGAGTGGCTGGGATATGCGGTCGACTACGCCGACGTCCGCCTGGGGCTGCCCTCGGGCCCGCTGCTCGATCGCTACGCAGGGATGGTGGTCCTGTCCCCCGGTGCCTGGGGCGGCATCTACGCGCGCTGGGTGCTCGGTCACCTGCGGGCCGGCCTTCGGGTGGCCTTCCTCGGCGGGCTGGGGTTCACCCCCGACCCGGCTTCCCTGTCCTTCCTCGGCCTCGAGGAGGCATCACCGACGGTGGTGCCTCCGCTCACCATCGCCTCGACGTCTCCCCTGGTTGGCTTCGAGAGCGCCCCCCGGCCGAACCTCCACGATCTTCCTCCGTTCGTGGGCCTGCCCTCGGGGAGCCGCAGCGCGCTCCACCTGACGGACGCCGGCCGGCACGGCTGGGACGGCGTGGTGATGGGCCCCTGGGGTGGTGCGGCCTTCTCCCCCTACGTCGTGACGGAGGATCTCGAGGACGGGCGCCGATGGATCCTCGATCCGTTCCGGTTCTTCGCCGAGTCGCTGGCGCTCGAGGCGCTGCCCGCCCCGGACGTCAGCACCGAATCCGGACGGCGCATCTCGACCGTCCACATCGACGGCGACGGATTCGTCAGCCGCAGCGAGCGGCTGCGACAACCGTATGCCGGCCAGGTGATCCTCGAGGAGATCCTGCGGCGGTATCCGTGGCCCCACACGGTCTCGATCATCGAAGGGGAGCTGAGCCGCGCGGGCCTCTACCCGGCCGACTCGACCCGGACCGAGGCCATCGCGCGCGAGATCTTCCAGCTCCCCAACGTCGAGGCCGCCAGCCACACCTTCAGCCACCCGTTCACCTGGTCCGACGCCGAGGCCGGGCGCCGCACCACGCCGCCGCCCACGCTCCCGATTCCCGGTTACACCTTCTCGGCCGCCCGGGAGATCGCTGGATCGATCGCGTACATCAACGACCAGCTCCTGCCCCGAGGCAAGGCCGTCCGGGTGCTGCTGTGGTCGGGCGACTCCTCGCCGAGCGGCGAGGTCGTGGCCTTGACCTCGCGCCTCGGGGTGGAGAACGTCAACGGTGGGGGCGCGACCCGGACGGCGGATCATCCATCGCTGACCCGCGCGTCGCCGCTCGGCGAGCCCAAGGGCGAGTCCTTCCAGGTGTTCGCCCCGATCCAGAACGAGAACGTCTTCACCAACGGCTGGCACGGGCCTTACTACGGGTTCGAGCACGCGATCGAGGCCTTCACGCTGACCGGCACGCCGCGCCGGTTCGGCCCGATCGCGCTGTACTACCACTTCTTCTCGGGGACCAAGACGGCGTCGCTGGTGGCCCTGAAGAAGGTCTACGCCTGGGCCGAGCGGCAGGAGACCACCCGCCTTTACCTCAGCGAGTACGCCGCCAAGGTGCGCGCCTTCGAGCAGCTGACGCTCGGGAGGCGGGTCGACGACGGCGCCTGGGAGCTCGGTGATGCGGAGGAGCTGCGCACGCTGCGACTCGGGCCAGGGGCGGGCTGGCCGGCCCTCGAGACCTCGGTCGGGGTCGCCGGCTTCCGCGACGAGGGCCAGCCAGGCGGGCGCTACGTGCACCTGGCGCGCGACGCGGAGAGCCCCGTCCTCTTCCTCGCGGGCCATCCCCCGACGAGCCCCTACCTCGTGGAAGCCAACGGACGGGTGCTGGCCTGGAGGGCCGCGGGTGACGAGCTTCACGTCCACCTCGCCGGACACGAGCCCCTGCGCTTCACGGTGGGAAATGCCAGGCGGTGCGTCCTTCGGACCACGCGCCGGTCGTTCGAGGGCCGGCGGACCAGCGTGGCACGTCCGTTCCGGGGTCCGGCCGAGGCCGATCCGGTTGGTGCCGATCCCGTTCGGGCTCCGCGCGCCTCGTCGAGCGGGGTCCGGTTCAGCCTCGACACCAGCGATTCGGGAGAGGCGACCCTTGCTTGCCGCTGAGTCGTTCGGCCGAGGCGCCCTCGGACTGGCGCCGCGAGGTGAGGTGTCCGACCGCTGGCGGTGGCAGCCGGTCAAGCTGGCCAACGACACCGTGCTGGCAGGGGTGGCCTTCACCATCGGCATGTTGCTGGCGGTCGTGTTCCCGACCCGGCACGAGTTCGACGCGGCCACCGATGCCCTGCCCGAGCACGCCTACTCCGCGGCCTATCTCGAGGTGATCGTCAAGGCCAATCCCAGCGACGCGCACAGCCGCCTGGCCTTCGCGCGGCAGCTCGGCCATCGGGGGGATTTCCAGGCCGGGCTGGACCAGCTCGCACAGCTCGAGCGGCGGGGAGCGGGTGATGTCCGCGACGCCGAGATCCGCGAGCTCCGCTTCGACTTCGCGCTGGCTCGCGCACGCTCCTTGCCCGAGGGCTCGTCCCTTCGAACCAGCGCCTTTGCGGAGGTCGGGCGCGCGCTCGACGCGCTCGGGACGGGATCGCATCCCCCCGCGAAGCTCGCGGAGTACGCCGAGGTCGCGCTGGGGCTCGAGCGCCCCTCGACGGCCGCCAGGTTCTATCAGGCGCTGGCGACGGACAGCGTGGGCGATGCGCGCGCCCGGTGGCTCGCCGCCACGGGCCGCTGGCTGCGCGCGGCCGGCGACCCGCTCGGAGCCGCGACCGCGTACCAGCAGGCGGCCGCCGCGACGTCGGACGCGACCGCGGCGGGGGTCTGGTCGGGGCTGGCCGTGACGGCCCTCGAAGCCGGAGACCAGGTCGTGCTGGCCTCCGAGCTCGCCACCCGGCTGGCCTCGCGGGCGCCGGGCGACGCGACCTTCTTGATCGAGGCGGCGCGCCTCGCGCTCGCCGCCGGTCATCCCATCGCCGCGCGCGACCTCGGCCGACGCCTGCTGCGCCTGCGACCCTTCGACGTCCTCGAGCGCGATCGGCAAGCACTGCGCGAGCTAGCCGCGGGGGATGCCAGGGCCGCGCTGCCGTGGGTCCGCGAGGCCGTGCGGCGGCACCCGGCAGACCCGGCGTGGCGCGAGCGCGAGGCCCGCGTCGCGGAATGGGCGGGCGAGCCCACCTTGGCCATGAGGGACTGGCTCTGGCTCACGCGCCGGGCCGGCTCCCATCGCCACGAGCGAAGGCGGTCGCGTCCGTGACGACGGCGCGCAAAGGAATCCTCGCCGCGCTGGCCATCGTCTACATGGCGTGCCTTCGCCGGCGGGTGGGCGCGGAGCCATCCCCGGACGCGTCCCCGACCACCGAGTCGATTGGCCCGAAGGTGAGCACCCGTGAGGCGTTCGACAACGCCCTCCGCCTCGCGCAGTCCCTGCACGAGGACGGGGTGCTGGCCCGGCTCCGCGGGTCGATTGCCTCGCGTCCGGCGGCCACGAAGGCCGACCTCGAAGCCATGGTCGCCGCGTTCGAGGCGGCCGGGGAGCCCGAGCGGGCCGCGCGCATTCTGCGCGAGCGGATCGCGAGGCGCCTCGACGCCGCCACGAGCGGGCCGCTCCTCGCCGAGCTCCTCACGCGGGCGGGGCGAGCGCGCGAGGCGGCGGAGGCCTGGCACGCCGTGCGGGCGGCCCGGGGTGCGGCGGGGCTCGGCCCGGAGGAGGCCGACGCCTACGCCCGCGTGCTCTCGCGGCTCGGCCGCTTCGAGCAAAGCTTCGACGTCCTCGCCGAGGCGCGGGCCAGGGCGCGGGAGGAAGACACCAGGTTTCTCTCCGATCTCGGGGCGCTGGGCTGGCAGCTCGGACACGACGTCGAGGCCCGCGAGGCCTACGACAAGCTCTGGAGGGGCGGCGATCGGCGGGACGAGATCGTGCACCGGTTGCTGGTGCTCAGCCGCGCCGCCGGTGACGCGCACACCATCGTCGCCCTCGCCTGGGAGCACTTCCGCACCAGCCACGACGCCGAGATGCTGCTCGAGGTGGCCTCGCAGCAGCTCGAGCGCGGGGACTTCCGGGCGCTCCGGATGAGCCTCGATCTGGCCGAGCCGTTCCTCCCGCTGTTCGCCGACCACGCATCTTACTGGACGATGCGCGCGGAGTGCTTCGCCCACGAGCATGCGCTGCAGGAAGCCGCGCGGTCCTGGGAGCGTGCCTTTGCGCTCGATCCGACCTCGGTGACCGTCGAAGCCGAGCTGCTCTGGAGCGCCCTCGACGCGGGGGGAGTTGCCCGGCTGCGCCGGGTGGTCGCCCGCATCGAGGCGGCTCCCACCGAGGCGCCGGTGATCCGGGAGCCGCTCGCGCTCGCCTACCGGAAGCTCGGGCGGCCAAGGGACGCCGTCCGACTCTGGACCAAGCAGCGATCGACGCATCCCACCCTCGATGCGACGGCCTTCGATCTGGCGGACGCGCTCGACGGGGAGGGGTACGCGGCGCTGGCGTGGCGCCTCGCGGGCGCAGCCGCCGAGGCCAACCTCTCCTCGGCGAGCCGTGAGGAGCCCCTCTCCGCCTCGGGCGCCGACGACCCCGCCGGCGACCCCGCCGACGACCCCGCCGTCATCCAGCGCAGACAGCTGCGCATGCGCGCCGCCGAGGTGCTCGGCGCCCGTCGCGGCCCCGAGCAGATGGCGCGCTGGCTGGCGGCCACCGGCGTGGCCGTCCCGCGGCCTCCGGGCCGCTGGGTGAGGTGGTGCCTGGCGCAGGACTCCGCCGATTGCGCCGGACGGGTGCTGGCCGAGCCGCGTGGCGGCGACCCCACCCACGAGGATGGGGCCCGACGCTGGTCCCTGGCTCGTGCGATAGACGATGGCGATCGGACGACGATGCGCGACGCGCTCGCCGAGCTTCCGGGCGAGGAGCCCGAGCTGCGGCTGCGGGCGGCGCTCGCGCTCGACGAGCCGGTGACCGCGCCGGCGGAGGGGCCGGGGGATGGCGCTCCCCGCGGGGCGGGCGCGGTCGGATCCGACGAGCCGGGGGATGCGGACGAGGTGTTGCACGCGCGGAGCCGGAAGGAGCCGGATCCCTGGCGCGCGGCCCTCGGGGCGCTCCGCGACGCCCACGCCGCCCGCGCACGCGCCGGCCTCAGCTACGAGGATCTCGCCGAGCTGATCGCCTTCGGCCCCGATGCCTCGGGGATCATCCCGGTCGGCGACACGCGCTTCGAGCTCTCGCTCGCGGCGCGCGACCTCGCCGCCCCGAGCCGCACGTTGCGGCTCAAGCCATACACCACCCAGGCCGACGGCCTGGCGGTGGCGCGCCTCGAGGCCGGTGGGAACCTCACCGAGCTCGGGGCCGGCGCCAGCCTCGGTCCCTTTGGCCAGCTGCCGAGGGGCGTGCTCTCGCACCAGCGGTGGCTCACGCCGCACGCCCTGGTCACCGTCCGGGGCGCCGCCAACGAGGCCATCGACGACGGCGCCCTGCTGCACGTCGCGGCGGCCGCGAGCCAGGCCACCACGACCACGCTGCTCGAGGGTGGCCCGGTCTATGCCGAGCTCGGGGCCCATCTGCGGGACGATCGCACGCGGCGGTGGACGGAGCTCGGTCGCGAAGCCGGTGAGGACGCCGAGCTCGGGGTGCGCCTGCTCCGGGCGCTGCCCGAGCTCGATCTCGGCGTCCGGCTGCACGCCCAGCAACGCTGGAACGCGGCCCGCGTGCCCTCCGAGCTCGTCCCCCTGCTCCCGCTCGAGGCGACCGCGGGCGGCCGCTCGAGGCCGCTGGCCGGACCCTACCTGCCCTCCACCTTCCAGTTCGCCGCGCTGGCGGTCCACCTCGTGCGCGGTGAGCTCGGCGAGCGTCATCGGCCGGACGGCACCCCCTGGCCGCGCTACGCCTGCGGGCTCGAGGTGGGCGTGCGCCTTCCCGCGCGAGACGGCGCCGCGGGCGGACAGTGCGCGCTCGGTCTGCGCCTCGGATCCCACGGGTACCTCGAGGCGTCGGGGGCCTACGGGTGGGGGCTCGTGGGGCTCGCCCGCCTGACCAGCGCCCGCGCCTCGCTGAGCTACGCCCTCGCTTTTTGAACCACCGAAAGCCCAAACCATGTCCATCCATCCCGGCTCCCTCCCACGCGACGAATCACCCATCCGATCCGTGCGGCCAGTGCACGCGACCTTGCTCGGCGGAATCGTGCTCTGCCTCGTGGGCGCGACCGCCGTCGGGTGCGCCTCCACCGTGATCCGGATTCACACCAGCACCCGGCTCGATGCCAGGGCTCGCTGGGTGATCTTGCCGGTCGCCAACTACGCGGAGGCCGCGCAGGCCGGCGAGCGCGTCGAGGCCCTCCTCGACACCGTGCTGCGCATCGATGGCGTCCGCACGCTCGATCGTTATCCCCCCCTCAAGGACGACGAGGCGCACCTGCTCGGCGGGGAGCGGGGCCGGTACGAGGAGTCGCTGGCCTGGGCGCGCGCCAACCACTACGACTACGCCGTCTCCGGGAGCGTGGAGGAGTGGCGGTACAAGGCCGGCAACGACGCTGAGCCGGCGGTTGGCTTGACCGTCCGGGTGATCGATCTCTCCTCGAGCGAGACCGAATGGTCGGGCTCGGGCGCGCGGGTCGGACGGAGCGCCGACAACACCAGCGGCGTGGCGCTGGTGCTCCTCTCGAGCCTGCTCGACGAGGTCAGGTGGAAGTGAGCGCGCCAGCTCCGGCGGCGCCGCGAGGGGCCGGCGCCTGGCTGGAATCGATCGTCCTCGGGGCCCTGCTGCCCGGCGTGGGCTGGCTGATCGACGCGCGCGATCCATTCTTCGAGAGTCGATCCTTCTCCTGGTTCGTCCTGCCTCCGCTGCTGGCTGGTCTGCGCCACGGCTTCGCCGCCGGCGGGGCCAGCGCGGTGGTGCTCGGGGCCACCATGGTCGTGGGGTGGCGGCTGCGGGTCTTCGGTGGGGCCGGCTTTCCCGGTGAGGCGCTGCTCGGGATGATGTCGACCGCCATGATCGCCGGGCACGTCGCCGACGTCTGGCGGCGTGACGCCGTACGGACGCGGGCGGCGCTCGAGACCGCGGGGCGACGCGCCAGCCAGTTCGCCCGCGCCCATTTCCTGCTGCAGCTCTCGCACGAGCGCCTCGAGGAGCAGAACCCCGGCACCACCCACCTGCGGGAAGCCCTGGCGCGGATTCGACAGCTCACGCCGGCGCCCGGAGCCCCCTGGACCTCGATGGCGACCTCGCTCATGTCGATCCTCGCCCGCTACGCGATGCTGGAATCGGGGACCCTGCTGTCGCTCGACGCGAGCGGCAGTCCGGCGGGCGTGCTCGCGACCCTCGGGCACCCGCCCACCGTCGCCGTGACCGACCCCGTGTTCCGCGAGGCCGCCCGCACCCGCGAGCTGACCTACGTCGATGGCAGCGACGAGGCGACGGAGATCGCGACGGCCGGCCCCCAGAGCCCGCGATTGCTGGCCGCGGTGCCAGTGGTCGATGCCGGCGGCACGCTCCACGGCATGCTGTGCGTTCACGCGATGCCCTTCTTCGCATTCTCTCGCAAGAACCTCGAGGCCCTGGCCATGTTCGCCGGGCACTTCGCCGACGTCGCCACCCAACCGGCGGGGGGGTTCGACCCGGACCAGGAGCGCGCCAACGACTTTCACGACCACCTCGGCAGGGCCATCTACGATTGCCGTGTCTTCGGGGTCCCATCGGTCGTGGCCGTCCTGGCCCTCGACGAAGGCAGCACGCTCGCCTCCATGGCCGACCTGCTGCTCGGCGCCACCTTGCGGCCCCGCGACTTCGTCTACCGGACCCGCGGCCAACGCGGAGATCGGATCTGGGTCTTGCTCCCGATGGTGGAGGCCACCCACGGACACGCGCTCATCGCGCGTCTCGACGAGCTCGCCCGGCGGGAGCTCGGGTGCACGATCCGGGAGGGGGGAGGCGCCACGTCTTTTCGGGCCATCCTGCCCACCGACCGCGGCCCCACCCTGGTGGCGGACCTGGAAATGGAGCTGCAAAGGAGGCCGGGGACGCGGCTTGAAGACGGGCTCGCGACAGGGGGGATGGGACGACCGCAGCCAGCCCAGCAGGAGAGCCCGGATGCCGTCGAGCGGAGCTGAGGTCACCTCCACCGAGCTGGCTCCCCGGCCGCCGCGCCTCGCGATCCTCTTCGTCCTGCTCGCGATCCTCGACGCGGCGGCGCTCGCCGCGTGGGTCGCGGCGGCCCGCGCGGCCCACGGGCTCGCTGGCTCGCTGGTCCTGCACGCCAGCGTCTCGATCTGCGCGGGTGGTCTGGTTGCGCTCGCCCTGGATGGTCGCTCGAGCTCGCGCCAGACCGTGCTCGGGACCGCCCTCGCCGTGTCCATCCTGGCCTTTTGTTTCCCGGTCTCCGGGAGCATCGGGGCGTGGACCGCGCTCGGGCTGGGGCGCCCTGCCAGGCCATCGCCCGCGGTCGAGAAGCGTCACCGGCTGCCGGTGGCCATCGACTGGGACGATCCGGGGTTGAAGCCGGCGCCTCCGCGCCGCCGCTCCCCGGCCGACTCGCTCGCCGACGAGCTCGGCGCCCATTCCCCGGAACGCGCCCTGCGTCGCCTGCAAGCCATGCTGCGCGTCCGGCGACTACCCCCGCGCCTCCAGGTTCCACTGGCTCGCCTCGCGCTCGCCGATCCCGCGGAGGACGTGCGGCTGTTCGCCTTCAGCCTGATCGAGCGGCTGCGCCGCGAGCACGAGGAGGCCCTGCGGCTCTGGACCGCCCGACGCGCCCAGGCGACGACGGCGGGGGATCGCGCCCAGGCGCACGGCCGACTGGCCGAGGTTCACTGGGAGATGACCTACCAGGGCCTCTGCGAGGGCGCGGTGCTGGAGCACACCCTCCGGCAGGCCCTCGCCCATACCACCGAGGCGCTGGCCGCGGCGGGCTCCGCCCGGAGCTCCGAGGCGGCCGAGCCCCCCCTGCACATGCTGCGTGGCCGGATCCTGCTGCGCCTCGACGATCTCCCGTCGGCGGAGTCGGCGTTTCGCCGGGCGCTCGGGACCGGCCACGAGCCGGCCAAGGTGCTGCCCTATCTGGCCGAGTGCGCCTTTCGCCTGCGCAACTTCCCGGCGCTGCGCTGGTACCTCACGCGCCTGCGCACCGCCGGTGGGTCGCACGGACCCTTCGGCCCGATCATGGAGCACTGGCTGTGAAGGCCGCCGCAGCCGCGCCGATCTCGGAACGTGGCCAGCCTGGGAAGGAAGCCGATGTCTGCCTGGTCCTCGAAGGAACCTACCCCTATGTCCGGGGGGGCGTCTCGAGCTGGGTGCACCAGATCATCCAGGGCTTGCCCGAGGTCTCCTTCAATCTGGTCTTCATCGGCAGCGCGCCGGAGCGTCACCCGCGGCGCGTGTACCAGCTCCCTGCCAACGTGGTTCATCTGGAGGAGATCTTCCTCGCGCTCACGCCCCCGCCCGAGCCGGTCGCGTACGTCCCGGGCGACCCCGCGTTCTTCGCGGCGAGCCACGGGCTCCATCAAGGCTTTCGCGACGGGAGCCCCGGGGACGACGAGCTGCTCGCGCGGGTGGTGCAGCACCTGGTCGAGGCGCCGGAGCGCTGCCAGCGCGACTTCCTGCACAGCGAGCGCGCCTGGGCCGAGATCGTGCGGCGCTACGAGTCCTCGGCGCCCACCCGCTCCTTCCTCGAGTACTTCTGGACCATCCGCTCGATGCACGCGCCCCTGTTCCGCCTGGCGGCGGCGGCGGCGCGCCTCCCCAGCGCCGCGGTCTACCACGTCGTCTCCACCGGCTTCGCGGGGTTCCTGGCCATGTTGCTGAGACGACGACGACGACGACCGCTCCTCCTCACCGAGCACGGCATCTACACCAAGGAACGGCGCATCGAGGTCTTGCAAGCCGACTGGATCTTCGACGACGAGCGCCTCGGTCCCGACGCGGACGAGGTCAGCGTCGGGGTCTTCCGCCAGCTCTGGATCCGGTTCTTCGAGCAGCTCGGGAAGATGACCTACGAGGCCGCCGAGGTGATCGTCGCCCTCTACGAGGGGAACCGGGCCCGTCAGATCGCGGACGGTGCGCCTCCCGATCGCACCTTGGTCCTGGCCAACGGCATCGCCGTCGAGCGGTTCGCGGGGCTGCGCGCGGCGCGCCCTGCCGGACCTCCGATGGTCTTTGCCTTGATCGGGCGGGTGGTCCCCATCAAGGACATCAAGACCTTTGTGCGGGCAGCGCGCCTGGTCTGCGACGCGGCACCGGAGGCCGAGGCCTGGATCGTCGGCCCCGAGGACGAGGATCCGATCTACGCCGAGGAATGCCGCGCGCTCGCGCTCAGCCTCGGGCTCGAGCGCCAGCTCAGGTTCCTCGGGTTCAAGCGGATGGAGGAGGTGCTGCCAGCCATCGGTCTCAACGTGCTCACGTCGATCAGCGAAGCCCAGCCCCTGGTGGTGCTGGAAGGGTTCGCCGCCGGGGTTCCGGCGGTCGCAACCGACGTGGGGTGCTGCCGCGAGCTCATCGAAGGTCGCACCCCGGCCGACCGCGCCCTCGGGCCCGCGGGCGCCGTGGTCGGGATCGCCGACCCGGATGCCACGGCCCGAGCGATCCTCGGGCTGCTCCGGGATCCGGCGGGCTGGGCGGCCGCGCGAGGGGCCGCCATCGCCAGGGTCGAGCAATCTTACGCCGAGCCGCTCATGCTCGATCGCTACCGGGCCCTCTATCGCGGCTTGCGAGAGGAGCACTAGATCGATGGCTGGAATCGGGTTTGCGCTTCGTCGGAGCCTCGCGAGCGACTCGTACCTCGGTCTCCTCCGCGCCTACGCGGTGGCCGCCCTGATCGGCTCCGGGCCCTGGCTGCTGTCCATGGGCTCGATGCTCTTCATCGGGATCTATGCCGAGCGCCTGGGCCAGGCCACCGACGTGGTCACGCAGTTTCTCGGCACGGTGACCCACATCATGGCCCTGTCCTTGATCGTGGCGGGGCTCCTCCAGCTCCTCTTCGTGCGCTTCGTCGCGGACCGGTTGTTCGAGGGCCGCCGCAGCGAGGTGTCCCCCAACGTGGTGGGAGCCCTCTTGGTCCTGACCCTCGGGGCGGCCGCGGTGTCCGGCCTCGAAGTCGCGCTCTTCCTTCGCGTGCAGCTTCGCATCCAGCTCCTCTACTGTGGGGCCTTCGTGGCCCTGTCGGACGTCTGGTTGCTGGCGGCGCTGATGTCCGGGCTCAAGCGCTACCGCAGCGTGCTCGGCGCGTTCGGGATTGGCTACGCCTTCATCGTCACGAGCGCGCTGGCGCTCTCCCGCTTCGGCCTGGCGGGCTACCTGACCGGCTTCCTGCTCGGCCACGGCCTGATGCTCTTCGGGATGCTCGGGCTGGTCCTGCGCGAATACCCCAGCCAGCGGCTGCTGGCCCTGGATTTCCTCGATCGCCGCCAGGTCCACCTCGAGCTCGTCGCCGTGGGTGGACTGTTCAACCTCGCCGTCTGGGCCGACAAGTTCGTCTTCTGGGGAAACCCGGTCACCTCCACGGCCCTGCTCGGCCCCGTGCGATACTCGATCATCTACGACGTCCCGATCTTCGTCGCGTACCTCTCGGTCGTGCCGGGCGTGGCGGTCTTCTTCGTACGCATCGAGGCCGACTTCGCGGCGGCCTACGAGCGCTACTTCGCGGCCGTGCGCGAGGGCGAGACCCTGTCCGAGCTCCACCGCCTGCGCGACGAGCTGGTCCTGTCGGCGCGCGCGGGGCTCTACGACATCTTGCGGGTGCAAGGCATCACCGTCGCGGTGCTCCTGCTGCTCGGCGCCCCGGTGATCGCGATCTTCGGCATCCCCGGCATCTACGCGTATCTCTTCAAGGTGGATGTGGTCGGGGTCGGCTTCCAGACCTTCTTGCTCGGCGTGTTCACCATCCTCTTCTACCTGGACTACCGGCGATTGGTGCTCGAGCTCTGCGCCCTGTTCGCCCTCTCGAACACCCTGCTCTCGCTCGCGACCCAGGCCCTCGGCCCTCGCTTCTATGGCTTCGGCTTCGCGGTCGCCGCCGCGCTCACCGCCATGCTGGGACTGAAGGCCCTCTCGCGGCGCCTCGACAACCTCGAGTACGAAACCTTCATGCGCTGAGGTCGAGGCGTCGCTGCTCGCGCCGGTATCCACCATGAGCCCGGTCCCCGGCGAGCGCCTCAGTGCAGGGCGCGTCAGTTCAAGGTGGTCGGGATGATCTTGGTGACCGCCGGGAGAGAATTCGTGGCCTTGCTCCACGAGATCCCGTCGGTGGACCAGGCGTCGGACGTGACGAAGAGATCGTTCGTGACGACGAGGACGAAGAAGTCGCTGGTCCCGGTGTAGGCGGTCTTTTGCCAGGTGGTGGTGCCGGCGGCCCGGCGGAAGAGAAAGCCGGACGTCGCGATGACCGCCTGCCCCCCTCCGTAGGCCACCGCCGTGATGGCGATGTTCGCTCCGAGGATCTGGGTGCGCGGCGTCTCGGTGAAGGACTGCCGGCTCACGCCGTCCCACTCCAGGATGGGTGCGTCGGCCCGCGCGGTGTTGACGGCCAGGAACCGGCCGTCCCCGTAGATGACGGCGTTGTAACCGAGACGATTGGTGTCCGTCCCGACGTAGGTGATGGGCAACTGCGTCCATGTCTGACCGTCGGATGAGTAATCGAAGGTGCCGCCGCCCTGATCGGTCACGGCCACGAAGAGCCCGCCGCCGAACAGCACCTGACGAGCCTCCGCCGGGTTCGCGATGGGCTGCCAGGTGGTCCCGTCCGCGCTGGTGCGCACGTTGGTCATCCAGCGACCGTTTCCAAAGGCGCAGTCGCCGTTGGCCTGGGCTCCGCCCACCAGGGTCCAGTCTCTGCCGTTGCTCGAGATCATCATGAGCCCCTGGTCGCCGGCCGTGCCACCCACCGCCAGGAAGCGCCCGGCGCCCTGACACCCGCCCCGGAGCAACCACTGGTTGTCACCCGGCACGGGGGGGCCGACCCACCCGTTCGGCAGGGTGACGGGATCGGCGGCCTTGACCCAGGTCTTTCCGTCCATCGAGAAGGCGCGGCCGGCCTGCTCACCGACGGCGACGAAGGGAGGCCCGACCGCTGGATCGGAGCCCTGGGTGCCGCCCTGGCCCTGTGTGCCGCCGCCGGAGGCTCCGCCGCCGCCAGACCCAGAACCGGGCCCGTTGCCCGCAGTCCCCGAGCGCCCGCCCAACGCGCCGGGACCGCCTCCGGACGCGTGGCCTCCCCCGAGTCCCCCGGAGCCAGCGCTGCCCGTTGCCGCGGCCCCGGCCCCGGCCCCTCCGCTCGACCGCCCCGCGGCGCCGCCGGTCATCACACTCCCGCCGCTGCCCTTGCCACCGCTGCCGTTGCCGCCACTGCTGGTGCCACCGCTGCCGTTGCCACCGCTGCCGTTGAGTCCGCCACTGCCGCCAACGCGTCCTCCGGTCCCCGGACCGGAGCCACCGGAGCTGCCAGCCTCCACCGAGCCATCGGCGACCGGGGAGCCCGGTCGGGTGCCGTCACCCGCGGGTGACACGCTGCCAGCCTGGCACCCCGTCAGCGAGACGGCTCCGCAGGTCAGACCAAGCACGAGACGGAGTACCACCCTTGGGATCGACCTCGCTCGGGGCGCGGATCGTTGTCCTGATCGTGGTCTCGATCCTGCGCTCCACGCCGAGGCGATGATCGCACGCTGAGGTTCCCTGCGCCCCGCTCTCTCTGTCCACACATGCGACATCCCGGATGGATGATCGCATGGGAGAGGCCGCCTCCGCAATTCCAATCCGCCTGCGCGCGCCGCCGGTGCATCCGGCCGCCTGATAAGCTCCGCCGAACGACATGGAGGAACTGCGTTCACATCACCGTTCACATCACCACACGCGCGACCGCCTGAGTCCGCGCCTCGATCTCCGTCGCGGGTCCGGAGGGGCGACCAGACGCGCTCACAGACATGCGACCAGGCTGGCGACCAGGCTTCGCCTGGCCAGCGTCCTCGTCCTCGGCCTCGCCCCACCGGGATTCTGCGCGCCGCGCGTCCGCCCCGCCGCAGATCGGGTCGGCGGAGGGTTCACGAGGGCCGGGCTCCTCGGCGCGTACTTCGCCAGCCCCGATCTCTCCGCCTCGCATCCTGCTGGCTCCGCTACTGCTGGCTCCGCCGCGGCCGGCTCTCCCGACTTCGTTCGCCGCGACGTGCGGATCGACTTCGCGTGGACGCAGGCCCCCGGTGGCTCCACGAGCCCGGGCTACCGCGCGCCGGCCGCGGAGCGGTTCTCGGCGCGCTGGTCTGGCCAGGTGGTGGCGCGCTTCGACGAGCCCTACGCGTTCGAGCTCGCGTCGACCGGGCGCGCCCGCCTGTGGCTGCATGCGCCAGGCGCGCCCAGATCTGCCCCCCTCGTCGAGACGACCGGCGGCGCGCCCGTTCGAAGCGGCCCCTTCCCAATGAAGGCCGGTGTGGCGGTCGACATCGAGCTCGAGTATCGGCCCGCCGAAGCTCGGTCTGGCACGCCGCCGACAGCCGCACCCACGCCCACCACACCCACACTGCGCCTCTCCTGGGCCAGCCCGAGGACACCGAGCGAGATCGTCGAGCCCATCGGCAGCAGCGGGGTGAACGTCTCGGGAGCCATTGGCGACCTCGGCAACACCCTGTGGGCCGACGCCATGCGGGGCGGACGTTCGACCTGGACCGATCCCGACACCGACGCCCCCGTCGCCCTCGACGCGGAGGGCTGGCCCCTCGCCGATGCCGTCAACATCTGCTTCGAAGGCGCGGCCCAGACCCGCGGGACCTACGTCCTCAGCTTCGAGGGTCGAGCCGCCGTCTCCACCTTTCCGAGTGTCACCTTCGTCGTCGGCGGGGTCGCGCTCGGCGAGAACCTGCCCAAGGGCAAGGGCTACGATCCCCGGACCAACACCACGCGCGCCGTCGTGCGCCTCGACGTGGACCGCGACATCCTCTACCTCAAGTTCCGGGACACCGAGCGCGCGGCACCCGGCCCGGCGGCCGGGAAGGTCGGAGCCGGGCGGCTCGCGGCCGCCGACGCCCCCGGCACACCCCGGCGCGGCGTGCGCAACGTGCACCTCATGCGCCCGGTCGCGGTCGGATCGGCGCGCTCCTCCGAGCCAGGGACCTTGTTTCAGCCGGGGGTCAAGGACCTGTTCGCGAACTTCACGACGCTGCGCTGGATCCTCAACTTCGACAAGGAAGCGCGCTGGCAAGAGCGGACCCGCCCCGACCAGGCCAAGGCCATGCGCGGACAGGAGCCGGTGCTCTGGGAGGACGTGATCATGCTGGCCAACGAGGCGGGGCGCGATCTCTACATCTGCACGCCCGTCAACGCCACCGACGATTACCTCGAGCACCTGGCCCGCCTCATCCGCTTCGGCAGCGACGCGCGCGGCGAGCCCTATGCAGCCGAGGTCGCCCACCCCGTCCATCCGGGGCTCGGCTCGGGCCTGCGGCTCTACGTCGAGCGCAGCAACGAGGTGTGGAACTGGTCCTTCTCGCAGGCCGAAGACAACGCCCACCAGGCCGCCGACGCGGTGGCGCGGCACACGCCCGAAGGGGCGATCGTGAACTATGACGGGCGGGTGGCGGACAGCCGCGGGTCCGATCTCTGGATCCGCTGGCACGCCCTGCAGACCAAGCGCACGAGCGACATCTTTCGCAGCGTGTTCGGCGAGGCCGAGATGAAGCGCCGGGTGCGGATGCTGCTCGAATACCAGTACGACGACTTTCAGGCCACCGCCACCGACGCCTTCACGTTCCTCGACCAGTACTTCAACAACGGCGACGGAGAGCGCCACGTCGCCGATCCCCACCCCATCCGCGACTATCTCTGGGGCGGCGGGGCCGCGACCTACTACGGCAGCGGCAATCCGACCGGTGCTCAGGACCAGGTCGTGGTGCCGGACGGTGGCTTCGAACAGGCTGCTGGGCGCTCGGGGTGGACCTTCGAAGGCCCCGCCGGCCTCTACCCCCGGCCGACGCTGCACGAAGGCTTTCGCCTGGGCGCACCGGGGCCGCTCGGTGCCGTGGCCCGCTCCAGGACCGGAGCCGGCGCGGTCGCGCTCGGCTTTCGGGTGCTGGTGGGCCCGAAGCCGGTCGCGGTCTACGAGCTCGGCCGCCTCGTGGATCCCAGAGATGCCCGCGACCACGTCGTTCGCCTCCTGCGGGAGCGCGACCGGGCGGTGATCGCCGCCGTCATGCTGCATCCATCCGAGGTCCGGGGGCCCGCGCGCCAGGTCTTCGTGCCCCTCGGCCACCCGGTCACCCTCGAGGCCGGGGCTTCCTTCGTGGTCCTCAGCGACGAGGACGCCGCCGGCGACCGGGTGCACGGCGCGCCCGAGGTCGCGTTGCCGGAGGGCTCGGAGGCTGCGGTGCTGCGTGTGACGGGCCCGGTCGCGGTCGCCGACGCCTCGGGTGAGCCGGCCACGTGGGTGCTCGCGTCGGGGCAGCCCGAGCCGGGCACCAGTCCGGGTGCCAGGCTGGCCCTCGGGCCGCCGGCGCTGCGCTTCTCCGCCGCCCCCGCACCCACCGCGAGGCCGGGCACGGCGGTCGACCTCGGGTTCCCCCCGGCACCGGCCGAGGGGCAACAGGCCGCCTACGTCTGCGGCAACGGCGCGCTGTCGCAGAGCGTGGACTTCGGCGCGGGTGGCTCTTACGCGATCCAGTTCCGCGCGGCCGGAAAGCCCGATGCGGTGGCTCCCCTCGACTTCTTCATCGACGACCGACGCGTCACCTCCGATCCAACCGGACGCAACCCGGCCGTGAACCCCGTCCCCTTCTCGGGTGGACGCTGGGCCTACGACGTGCGCGATCTGCTGGTCTACACCACGACCGCCGTCCGCCTGGCCGGGCGTCACCGGGTCCGCTTCGTCGGCAGGGGCCAGCCCGACACCTGCGCGTTCCTCGACGAGGTTCGGGTGGCCAGCGTGGACGCCATCTTCGCCGGCGGGATGCCCGGGCGCGGAGAGGCTGGCGGTCAGGTGGCGATCGACGACTATGCGCGGCAGGTGAGCGCCCAGGCGCGCCACGCCCGGGCGCAGGGACTCCGGGTGGTCGCCTACGAGGGGGGCTGGTCGGTGGGTGGCGACTTCGCGGCGACCGTGGTGCAAAGTGCGGCCAAGTACCTCGATCCGCGGGCCGCCGAGGTCAACGATCGCGCCATCCGCCTCATGGCGGAGGCCGGCTACGCGCTCACCGTCTGGGGCACCTACGATCTGTGGCCAACCTCCGCCGAGAGCATCGCGAACGCCACCAGCTACCCGCTCGTCAAGAGCGTGCTCGGCTCGAACGATTCCCTGGCGCCCCAGGCCCGATAGCCCACACCACACCGCCCGTCCTCAGAACAGCTTCGAGCGCCTCCCGAGGATCCAGACCACCCCCCCGGTCATCGCCACCACCACCAGCATGGCCGGGACCGAGACCCCGTGGAAGAGACGCAGGGCGGCCTCGTAGACCAGCTGACAGACGGCGGTGTACGCCAGCGCGAGGAGCGTGATGACGACGTCCGATTTCCAGGCGCTGAGCCCGATCTCCCGCCATCCGAACGCGGCGACCGCCAGGGAGCCGATCTCGGAGATCCCGAGCCAGATGGCCACCCCGACCACCCCGAAGCGCGGCGCGATGAAGAACACCAGTGCCAGGAACGTCACCGCCTTCACCACGCTCCCGACGCTCAGGTACTTGGGTCTCCCCGCCGCCATCAACACCGAGCCGTACGAGGCGGAGATGGCCCCGAGCCAGGTGCCGATCAGCAAGCAGGACACGAGCTTGCCGACCTCCCAGTACTGCCGGCGGTACAGGATGGCCACCGCCGGCGCCGCCAGCACCGCCCCCATGGCGATCACCGGCGCGATCACCTGCAGCAGGCGGACGTGGTTCGAGCGCACGGTGGACAGGCTCTCGCGCCCGCTGCGGATGGTGGCGGCCACGATGGGATAGAGGACCCGCTGCGACAGCTGCCCGATGATCTGGCCAGGCAGCGCGGCCAGGTTCACCGCGATCGCGTAGAAGCCGAGCTCCCTGTCCGAGACCAGCTTGCCGAGCACCAGGCGGTCGCTTTGACTGGCCAGGAAGAAGGTCGCGGTGTTGAAGAAGATCCACCGGCCAAAGTCCAGGATCGCCCGACGCGAGGCCGCATCCCAGGCGAACCGGTTGGGCTCGCCGGGGAGCACGAGGTGACTCAGGGAGGTCTTGCACACCACCGACACCAGCGAGCCGAAGACCAGCGCCCACAACGAGTGGGTGAGGGCGGCCAGCCCCAAGGTGACCACCAGGCCGGTGACCTGCGCCGCGAGCTCGACCATCGACAGCCGGCCGAGCGACATCTCTCGATTCTGGGTGAAGAGGCGGGTGGACTCGAGCCCGCCGATCAGCGCCGAGAGCGCCGCCACCGGGAGCAGGTGAAACAGCTCCGGGCGGGCATAGAAACGCGAGAGGGGCCAGGCCAGGAGACAGGCCGCCACCCAGATGATGACCCCCCGGATGACCTGGATGGTCCAGGCGGAGTTCAGAAACACGGGATCGTTCCCGCGCGGACTCTGGATGATGTTCGGCCCGACCCCGGTGTCGGAGAACAGCGCCAGGCCCATGATGAAGACGTTGACCAGCGCCATGATCCCGAACTGCTCCGGGACCAGGAGCCGGGTGATGATCAGGTTCGAGATGAAACGAAGGACCGAGCTCGCTCCGAACCCGGCCAGCGTGATCGCCGAGCCCCGGACCGCGGCGCGCTTGGCGCCCCCCGCCGTCAGCGCCGGCTCCGATCCGAAGGGGGCGCTGCTCGGAGGGGACTTCACGCCAGACTGGAGGGTGCTCACCGGAGTCCCCGCGGGCACCGCCCGGGATCTCTCGCCCGGGGACCTTTCGCCATTGACGGCCACGTCAGCCAGCCACGGTCGACGCCGAGACGGAGGTCGGCTCGACCCAGGCCCGGCCCACGCCTTCGAACCCCTCGTCGAGCCCGTCGGGCTCGTCCTCGCCGGGGGCGAGGGCCAGGACGCGGGACGCGGACAGGAGCGCCCCCGACAGGAAGTAAGGGTAGTTGGAGAACAGCCCATTCGGGATCAGGTCGAGCGCCGGCATGGCGACCGCCAGCGAGAGCACGGCCAGGGTGGCGCGATCTCTCCGATCGGCCACTCGAGACAGCCGCGATCGCGCCAGGAAGATCGGGGTGACCAGCAGACCGAAGGTGCCGACGAAGCCGACCGCGCCCTGGGTCCCAAACGAGATGATCCAGGCCCCATCGGTCACCGTGGTGACTTTGCCTCCCCCGTCGAACCCTTCGTTGCGGTTGAACTCTCCCCACCCGAACCACGGGCGCCGCCGACCTTTTTCCAGGAGGACGTCTTCATTTTGAAACCGGTATTCGAGAGACGCGCTGCGCTCGTGGGACAAGCCATCCGCCAGTGAGAGGATGGTATCGACCGGGATGACCTGGAAGGCCCGCATGGCCGGATACAGCAAGACCAGCGCGCCGACCAGCGCGGCGGCGCGGATCTGCATCCGCGGCGAGGCAAACTTCAGCAGTGGCAGCGCGAAGAGGCCGTAGACCACCGCGGCCGTGCTCCGGCAGGCCACCAGGATGAACACCAGGTACCCGGTGAGCAGCGGGGTCCGGATGCGGTAGAGGCGGCGGCGGAAGGTCGAGACCCCGGCGGCCGCGATGGTGGTCACCACGAAGAAGAGGGCGACCGCGAGGCCGTGGGCCATGAACACCATCGGCCGATATCCACCGAAACGGATCGCCTGGTTGAAGTCCAGGTACTGGTGGTAACCGTAGACCCACACGTTGAACTGCGGGCTCATGCGCATCTCCACGAGCGCGAAGAACGAGTAGAGCAGGCCCGCGGAGACCAGGAACGTCAGCAGGGTCTGCACGTCCCGCCGCTCACGCACCACGGCCGCGCCGAGGAAGAAGGGAAGGCCGAGCTCGAGGAAGCGCCCGATCGCCATGGCCATCCCGGCCTTGAAGTCGAGGCCCGGCAGGACGACCTTGTGCCAGAGCCCGTACGTGAGCGGATCGGCGTTGGTGACCGCCGTGCCGATTCCGCCGATCAAGAACGAGGCGAAGATCACCGTGACCCACCGCTCCCTCGGAAAGCGGAGCACCCGTTCCGGGCACCGGGCGATACACCCGAGGAGGGCACACTGATAGGCGATGGTGGTCTTGTCGAAGGGGGGCCAAAGCGGCAGCTTGAAGGCCTCGAGCTCGGGGAGGAACAGCAACGCACCGAAGATCGTGAACAGCACCGCGCGCAGCGGCCGCATGGTCGAGAAGAAGACCAGGGCGGCGATGGGCCAGGCCAGTAGCGCGGCCCCAGCCACGAATCCGAAGGACGAGTTGTTCATCGGGTCCTTCGCCAAGGTCGACGCGGTGAGCCCGGCCGAGGAGCCTCTGGTTCGGTCGAAAACATCGCGATGGCCAGGCTATCACACGATTCCCATCGCCCACCGGCCATCGCCCGGGTGCGCGGGGGGCATCCGTCCGAGGGCTCCCTTTGGGCCTGGAGCACGTGTCGCAGGGACGGCGCATCGGGCGCCCGGCGTGCGCCCAGCACAGACAGGTGGTCGGCGCGCTGATCCGTCGAGATGCCGGATTTCCGCGGCCAGATCAGCCCGCGCCGGAGCCGTGACGGGACCGTCAACGAAACTCCATCGGGTCGACACACGATAGAGAACGTGTGGTTTTTTAACGACTTTCAGCTTTCGGGAGACGTCGTCGATGGACTTTGCCATGATGGGTCTTGCTTCTGGTTTCGGTCTGATGACCTGGGTCGTGGTGGCGAGCTCAGGAACCTTTTCGGAATGATGAAAAGACCACCAAACGTCATCCCTGGCTGGCTGAAGGCGATCGTGCTCGTCGCCGGCGCGTGTCAGGGCCGGATCGGAAACGTGGGCCCGGGTGACTCGCCGGAGGTTGGAAACAACGCGATCGCCGGGGCTGGCGCACCGAGCGCCAACGCGGTCCTCACTCCCGATCCGGTCGGCAGTGGCGGCGCGGGGCCGGTGAACGGAACGGGGTCGGCGGCGGGCGGAACGTCCTCGGCGAGCTCCCTCGGAGGCAGCGGCGCCGGAGCCGGTGCCGCTGGGCCGATCGGGACGGCCGGCGGAACCGGCGGTGGGGGAGCCGTCGGGGGAGTCGTCACGGCGCCCCCCGCGGGGACGCCCTCCGTCGCCTACGCGGCCAGTCGCCTCACGAACAGCCAGTACCTGAGCACGGTTCACGATCTCCTCGCGGGGCTCTCGTTCACGGACCCGGCCCTCCCCGAGGAGAACGTGGTCGACAACTTCAAGAACGCGGCCAGCGGGCAGACGCCGACCTCCCTGCTCATCGCGGACTACCAGCTCGCCGCGGAATCCATCGTCACCGCCCTCGGGAGCCAGATCACCACCCTCGTGGGTTGCCAGCCCACCACGACCGCGGCCGAGACGACCTGCGCCAGCTCCTTCATCTCGAGCTTCGGGAAGAAGGCCTATCGGCGCCCCCTGACCAACGCCGAGAGCAGTCGCCTGCTCACGTTCTTCCAGACCGCCCGCGCTTCGGATGACTTTCCCACCTCGATGGGCTCCCTCGTCCAGCTCATCCTGCAGTCGCCGCCGTTCCTCTACCGACTCGAGTTCGGACAGGCAACGCCGAGCATCCCCTCGACCCTGCCCGGCGGGCTGATTCCGCTGACCTCCTACGAGATGGCGACCCGCCTGTCTTACCTCTTCACGAACAGCATGCCCGACGCCGCCTTGATGGCGGCCGCCGATTCGGACGCGCTCCAGGTCCCGGCCACGGTCGAAGCGCAGGCGCGCCGGTTGCTGACCGACCCGCGGGCCCGTGCGGCCGTCGCGGACTTCCACGCACAGTGGTTGCAGTTCGTCCGGATGGAGGGACTCACCAAGGCGCCGGCGAGCTTCCCGACCTTCGACGCCCCTCTGGCCCAGGCATTGCGCGACTCCACCGTGCGCTTCGTCGATCACGCCTTCTGGGATCTCGACTCGCTGTCGGCCTTCCTCACCGACACCCATGCCTACGTGAACGACGCCTTGGCCCCGGTGTACGGGGTGGCCGCCCCGGGCTCGGCGGCGCTGCAGCTGGTGGAGGTCGACGGCGCCCACCGCGCCGGAATACTCACCCAGGCCGGATTGCTCGCCGGGCTGGCCGGGCCGGTCAACGACTCTCCGGTGAAGCGCGGGGTCCTGGTGCTGAACAGCCTCCTGTGCCAGACCCCGCCCCCTCCGCCGGCGGGCGTGAACACCAACGTGCCGGGCTTCGATCCGAGCGCGCCGAGCACGACCCGAAGCCGCCTCGAGACCCAGCACGCGGTCGGCTCCTGCGCCGGGTGCCACACCCGGATCGATGGCATCGGCTTCGCCTTCGATCACTACGATGCGGTCGGCCAGTGGCGCGACCAGGAGAACGGGCTGCCCGTCGATGCGAGCGCGGTCCTGTACGGGACCGACGTCGACGGGACCTTCGACGGCGCCGTGGCCCTCGGCACCCGGCTCGCCGGGAGCGCCCAGGTCGCCGGCTGCATCAGCTACCACTGGCTGCGCTACGGGCTCGGGCTCGACACCACGCAGATCAATGTCGCCGCCGCCCAGTCCATCGCCAGGACCTTCATGGCCCAGGGGGGCTCGTTCAGCGAGTTGCTGGTGGCCGTGGCGACCAGCGACACCTTCCGTTCCTTCAAGATGTCGAAATGAGGACTCGATGGATATGAACCGCCGCAACCTCCTGCGGGCCCTCGGACTTGCCGGCCCCGCCTACTTCTTGCCTTCCGCCATGACCGGCTCCGCCGGCGGCCGGGCGAACGCTGCTTCGCCGACCATCCCCACCCGCATCCTGTTCTTCTACACCCCCCACGGCACGCTGTTTCGGCAGTGGATCAAGGCTCCCGCGGGCGCCGCCGTGGCCTCGGAGACCAGCTTCGACCTCGGGCCGATTCTCCAGCCGCTGCTGCCCTACAAGAACAAGCTCGTGGTGCTGGAGGGCCTCGACTGGCAGACCGAGTACGTCGATACCATCAGCGCATCCAACGCCCACCTGAACGGGCAAACCCACGCGCTCTCGGCGACCAGCCGGGCCGGCTCGGGAACCGCGGGCGGGATCAGCATCGATCAGTTCATCGCGCAGAAGTTGGGCGCCCCCACCCCGCTGGCGTCGCTCGAGATGTCGGCCCGCTGGAACTCCGACATCGCTCCCTTCTTGACCTCGTGGACCGGCTCCGGCGCCCTCGTGCCCCCCATGACCAGGCCGGATGCGGTCTTCTCGCGGCTGTTCCCGCAGGGGCCACCCGTGGCCGGCACGCAGCCGGCGGCCGACCCGGCGGTGGCCGCGGCCGCCCGGCGCAAGCGCTCGATCCTCGACGGGGTCCTGGGAGAGTTCAACGCGCTGTCGCGCCCGCTCTCGACGGCCGACAGGGCCAAGATGGACGCGCACGCCGCGCTGATCCGCGACCTCGAGACGCGGATCGGGATCGCGGCGCCGCCACCGAGCGTGGCCTGCTCGGCCCCCCCGCAGGGTCCCATCCAGCAGTTCAACAAGGACTGCGCCAGCCCCGGGGACATTTGCATCGAGGAAGCCAGCTCGCTGTTCTCGAGCCTGGCCGTGGCTGCCTTCGCCTGCGATCTCACGCGGGTCATCACCCTCGACACGGACATGCTGTCGTCCACCCTCGGCATCGCCGACATGCACGCCTTCCTTCACGGCGTCGACGACGTGTTCTGGTACGCCAACGATCGGTGGGGTACGCCGATCGCGAGCGGCACGGTGCCGCCCACGGCGATGGATCCGGGCAACATCAAGATCGCCAACGCGTTCTACTCCACCTACGCCCAGAGTCTGGCAACCCTGCTCCAAGGCCTCGACGCGGTGATCGAGCCCGACGGGAAGACCCTGCTCGACCACACCATCGTGGTGTGGTGCGGAGAGATCGGCTCTCCTGGTCACAACAACTCCATGGTCAACTACGTCGTCGCCGGCGGTGGGGCCGCCAACATCCAGGGCGGGCGTTACCTCAGCTTGCCGCGCACCACCCCGGCCAAGCCGCAAAGTGGCTTTCCCAATTCGGGCATCCCCCACAACAACCTGTTCGTGTCTCTGGCCAACGCCGTCGGGCTGTCCGGCGTGACCACCTTCGGCAACCCCAGCATCTGCACCGGTCCCCTGACCCAGCTCTGAGCCGGCCTCGGACCACCTCCGCCAGCCGGGCAGAAGTAGAAGTCCCGAGGCCTGGCTTCCTGCGCCGCCGAGAGGCTAGACTTCGCGCAAACACCATGCGTCGTCTCGGCTCGGCTCGGCTCCGCCCCTCCCACCGCCGCCCGCGGTGCGCTCGATGAACCCCCTCCCGCGTTCCCCGCACCACTCGACCCGCGGCTGGGACCGCGGCTGACGTGTCGATCCTGGGCAGGAGCCGCGTGCTCCTCGTGGCGGAGGCGGCCAATCCCGAGTGGGCCAGCGTGCCCCTGGTCGGGTGGTCGCACTGCGAAGCACTCACCAAGCTGGTCGACGCGCACGTCGTCACCCAGACGCGCAATCGGGACGCCATCGTCCGGGCGGGCTGGCGCGAGCGGGTCGAGTTCACGGCGCTCGACTCGGAGGCCGCGGCCCGTCCTCTGTGGCGGGCGGACCGGGTGATCCGGGCCGCGACCGGGCTCGGGTGGACGCTGACCACCGCCCTCGCTGCCCTGCCTTACTACCACTTCGAGCACCTGGTCTGGCGGCGGTTCGGGGAGCGCATCCGCAGCGGCGAGTTCGGGATCGTCCACCGGATCACCCCGCTGTCGCCCACCATCCCGAGCCTGCTCGCCGCGCGGTGCCGGGACGCCGGCGCGCACTTCGTCTGGGGACCCATCAACGGAGGGGTCCCGTGGCCGAGGGCGTTCGCGGGGGTCCAGCGGCAGGAGGGCGAGTGGCTGTCCCACGTCCGTTCCGCCTACAAGCTGCTGCCGGCCTATCGCTCGACGCGCGAGCATGCGTCCGCGATCCTGGTCGGCTCCCGCGACACCTGGAGCGACATGCCCGTCCGTTTTCACCCAAGATGCGTGTACGTGCCGGAGAACGCCGTCGACCCCGCCCGCTTCGCGCTGTCGGTCCGCGGTCCCGTCGCACGACCGCTGCGGGTGGCCTTCGTCGGTCGCCTGGTCCCCTACAAGGGAGCGGACATGCTCATCGAGGCCTGCGCCCCCCTGATTCGGTCGGGGGAGGTTGCCCTCGACATCATCGGCGACGGTCCGGAGATGCCCCGACTGCGGGGGCTGGCCGAGGAGCTCGACGTGGCCGAGGGGGTCGCCCTCGACGGCTGGGTCGCGCACACGGAGCTGCAAGCGCGCCTGGTCGGCTCGGACGTGTTCGCTTTCCCGAGCGTGCGCGAGTTCGGTGGGGGGGTGGTCCTCGAAGCCATGGCGCTCGGGCTCGTCCCCGTGGTGGTCGACTACGGTGGCCCTGGCGAGCTGGTCACGGAGTCCACCGGCTTTCGGATCCCCTTGGCGGGTCGCGCGGAGCTGGTCGAGCGCTTTCGCGCCTGCCTGGGCGAGCTCGCGGCGCACCCGGAACGAATCCGGGCCATGGGTGAGCGGGCGCGCGCCCGAGTGTTCGCGAGCTTCACCTGGAGCGCCAAGGCCGAGCAGACGCGCGAGATTTACCGGTGGATCCTCGGCGAGGGCCCCAAGCCCGATTTCGGCGTCCCGTTCGGCGAGCCCGCATCCACCGCTGCCTAGTGCACCGGTGCTCCCTGGCCCCCCCGTCTTTCTGAGGGCGCCCTCGGGAATCTGAGCTTGTGCGCGAGCGCACGCTTCGGCCATCCCTTGCCACGTCCGCACGGGCGCGGGCATCTTGCTGGCGCGAGCCTTGCATGACTGTCGTGCGCTCGGGAGGTCGGCTCGTACGACTCCTTCCCCTGACTGCCAGGAGGCCCCCCATGTCCTTGTCTTCCCTTTCGACCCGAGATATCTCCACCCCCGGCCACCGGCTCGGTTCTGGACTCCTGGCCGGCTTGGCCAGTCTGACCTTCCTCGCCACCACCGCCTGCGATCCGCGGGAAATCAAGGACGCGCTCGACGGGCATGGCAAGCCCCCGGGCGCCACCGATGCCGCCGTCCAGCCAGGCAGCGATGGCGGGGTCCCGACCAACCCCTGCGCCGCCACCCTCTGTCCGACGGGAACCCGCTGCGAGGTCCAGGTGAGCGCCTGCGTCACGAAGCCCTGCCCCGCCGACACGGCGGTCTGCGTGAAGGACGTCCCGCCGCCGCCCGTGTGTCCACCGGTCTGCAAGATCGCCTGCGCCTACGGAAATGTCCTCGATGCGAACGGGTGCCCGACCTGCGCGTGCAACCCGCCCCCGGCCGATCCCTGCATCACGGTGAAGTGCTCGGCCGGGACCCACTGCCAGGCCACGCCCGTCATGTGCATCAAGGCGCCCTGTCCCCCCGTGGTCGGCTGCGTTCGAGACGCGCCGAGCGTGCCCTGTGGCGGCTTCGCCGGGCTCGCCTGTCCGGGAGCGGGCAAGTGCATCGACGATCCCTCCGACAGCTGCGATCCGGCCAAGGGCGGCGCGGACTGCGGAGGCATCTGCAGCTGCCTGCCCCTTCCCTGCCCGAGCGCGGCAATGTTCGACGGCTCGCCCAAGGTCTGCGCGTGCGTCCCGACCACCAGCGGCGGGACCGGGGGGGCGAGCGGGGGCGGAGGCGGCGGTGGCAGTAGCGGGGGCGGTGGCGGTGGGACCGGGGACGGCGGCGTTCCGCCGGCGCTGAAGGAAGGGGAGAGCTGCGGAGGCCTCCGGCCGGCCAACTCCCCGATCTGCGCCACCGGGATGTTCTGTCAGGTGCAGGCGGGCTCGCTGTGCGGGGCCGCCGATGGCCCGGGGATCTGCGTGAAGATTCCCGCGTCCTGCCCGATGCAGGCCGCACAACCGGTGTGTGGCTGCGACGGGAAGACCTATGCCAGCGCCTGCCTCGCGACCAAGGCCGTGGTCAGCATCCTCGATCTCGGGGCGTGCAAGTAGGGCATCACCGTCGCCCGGGGGCGCGGGCCAGGCCTTCGTCCGGCGGGAGCCCTGCCGCCGTGTGCCAAGCCCGCCTCCTACGTGTCCGTTCCTGTCCACGGGGTCCTTACCGGCCCCGCATGAGAGCTCCGTCGCGATCGGGGGAATGATATAAGCCAGCGTTTCGCGGCGGGGTTTGTCCAGCCCTTGCGACGCGATGATCATCATGTGCCCCCCCACTCCGAGGAGTTTCACATGCATCGTTCAGGCGTTGGGTTTGTCGCGATGGCGAGTGCGCTCGCCTGGTCGGGTCCCCTGCTGACGGGGTGCGGAGGCTCGAGCACGGGCTCGGGCACCCCGTCGGCCTCCAGCGGATCGGGGGGTGCGGTGGTGGCCTCGGGCGGGTCGACCGGGACCGCGAGCGGGACCGGTGGAGCGACCACCTTCGGCTCGGGTGGAGCTCCGAGCGTTCCCGCGTCGACCGGGGGCTCACCGAGTGGGACCGGTGGAGCTCCGGCGGCGTCGAGCGGCGGCGCCGGCCCGGGTGGCGGCACGGGCGGGGCCAGCGGCAAGCCCGGCGCCGCGGGTGGCAGCACCAGCGCCAGCAGCGGCGGCTCGCCGCCCCCGGCCGGTGGCGGCGCCACGGGCACGCTGCCCTCGGGCACCGACCCAGGCACCGACGGAGACGGCGACTTCAC
>Ga0265318_10000188_pt1 | contig 55134 bp, 46 predicted proteins | sample 4821metaG_FD_192431 | JGI IMG/M metagenome (GOLD analysis project Ga0265318, IMG submission 192431) | Rhizosphere microbial communities from Carex aquatilis grown in University of Washington, Seatle, WA, United States - 4-8-21 metaG | ecosystem: Host-associated > Plants > Roots > Rhizosphere >... | reverse complement strand
TCATTGATCAGCGTTTTCTCAATCGAGCTGGTACGAACCTTCTGGAAGGCAGGAATCGCCATGGCGGCCAAGAGGCCGATGATGACGACGACAATCATAATTTCAACGAGGGTAAAACCCTTGGTAGCACGAGATGTATTCATGTTTGTATGGATTAATTATTATTATACTGAAATCACAAAGTTATTTGCGATTCATGAGAGAAAGCTATCTCTCGAAATGAAGCAAACAATTCTCGGTTTTAAGCTGTAAAAAGCCAATGAGTTAAGCATAAAATCGCGTCCGATTGTTTTGTAGGTCAAAGCCCTACGTTCCACTTTGAATTATGAATAATTTCAGTCCTGCAACAGCTTACGAATATCCAGTTCGTGGGCGTCTTTCCAAAGAAGCTCTAAGCGATATTTCTCGCGATTTTCCTTGGTGAAAAGATGCACCATCACATCGAAGGCATCCACCACCGTCCAACCGCTGCCGGTCGATGAATCGATGCCCATCACTTTCGCCTTCTCGGCATCGATTACTTTCTCCAACTCGACGCGTAGCGCGCGCAAATGCGGTTCCGCCGCCACCGTCGCCAGCACAAGATAGTCGGTGATGCTGGAGATTTTGCTGACGTTGAACACCCGTAGATTCTCCGCCTTCTTGGCGTCCAGCGCCTGCACCAACAATTGCAGCAGTCGGTTCGCCGGCTGCTCCGACACCGCCGCCGGTTTCGCCGCAACTTTCACCGCTTTTTTGGCCGGGGTGCGACGTGGTTTGCTGGCGGCTTTTTTTGTTGGAGCAACGGCTTTCTTCATGTGTTCACTGATAAAGCCGTTTCTCCCCGATGTAGGCGATAACTTTTTGCGGCGTAAAATTGGCCAGCGGCAACCCTCGCTGCGCCCGTTCGCGCAGCTCGGTCGAGCTGATTTCAATCAGGTGCCCCTTCCCCCGGTGCAGAACCAGCCCGGGAATCTCCCGCAACGGGCCGGCCGGATGCCCGGGCCGCTCCATGAAAATGAACCCGATCAGCTTCACGAGTTCCCCGATCTCCTTCCACTTGGATAACAGTGGCAGTTGGTCCCCGCCAATCACCCAATAAAACTCATCACCCGGGTGCTGTTCGCGGAAATGCCTGACTGTGTCGATCGTGTAGCTGACGCCGCCCTTGTTCAGCTCGTAATCGGAAACCTCCATCAGCGGCTCCCCCTCCATCGCCAGCCGCAACATCGCCAGTCTGTCCCCCGCCGCCGCCTGCACTTCTTTCGGTTTCAACGGAGCCTGCGCCGCCGGCACCAAGATCATACGATCGAGAGAAAACTGTTCGATCACATCCTGCGCCGCCATCAGGTGCCCAAAATGCACCGGATCAAAACTGCCGCCCATCAGGCCGATTTTCATTCACTCCACCTCTGGCGCACTCCACCCGGGGCGCAAGGCCATTTCCGCCGCACCCGATCGGCTGATCGAAGCAAGGTCACCATAGACCACACGGCATACACGGAAAAACATCCAACGTTGAAAGTCGATTCGCACTTTCTGCCGCTGTCCATCGTTCCATGTTTTCCGTCATTAATGTCCGGCTTTCGACTCTGGCCTATCAACTTTTTCTCCACCCGCCTTATGCCCCACCCGACCAAACCCCCACGCAAACGGCGCCTTCAGCTTGTCTGATCCGCCAAGGCGCACGCCGTGAAACATCGTCTCCGCCATCTCCGTCGAGTTGAGCAGCCGGGCGACATCGATCATCAGCTCCGCATCGGCGACGAGCCGTTCCACCTCCTCGCCCCGATAACCCGCCCAATACTTCAGATCGTGGAGAAATCCCGCCGGATAAAGACTCACACCCTTCCACTCGTTGAACCAGCCCGTGCAACCGTCGCTCGTGAACGGCAGCGGCGGCGGGTCGTGTGCGATCTTCCGCCACAGATCATGCAGCCCGTAGAATTCGCAGATTTCCTTGATCCGCGGCAACGGCACCTCCTCTCCCAACGCCGACAGCTCCATCTGCAGCCGCTGCGCCGGCGCAGACACCTCGGCCCCGGCACCGTCAACCGCGAGCCAGTGAAAATCATGATCGCGAAGAGTCAGGACAAATTAAAGCGCATGGGTTGAAAAAGGGTTAGGTGCTATGCATTCAGTATCAACCGTACATTTTGGCGCGCACTCAGGCGCTATTGATACTCTTCTGGCATTCGCTCAGCCGAAGGATCCGGTCGGTTGGTTCGAGGTAAACCTTCTTGTCCGGGGTGAATCGCGCGGCGGACTTTCGTCGTTCTATGATTTTTTTGAGCAATTTCTCCAGAGCGGGGAAGAGCGGGATCAACCGGTTGGATGACTGGGTTTTTTGTCCGGGCAGTCTCATCTGTTTCCGGTCCCAATCCATGTGTTGCCACAGGGTGAGAGGCACCCCTCCGATACGGGCCCCGGAGCAAGTCAGAAAGCGGCAAAGGTCAGCAGCCTCGATGCCCCGACCGCCGATGGCATTGTTGTTTTCCAACTCCTTGAACAGCCTTTCCACCTGGCCCATGCTGGGCAGCGTGAGTATTTTCTGTTGAACCTTTTTCTTGAGTCGACCCGTGGGTGGTCGGACCAGCACCGGATTGCTGTGGATTTGGCCCTTTTCAATGGCGATGTCCATCAACCGCCGCAAGGTGCCCACGGCGCGATAGATCGATGTGGCGGAGTTGCCTTTGCTGCCATGCTTGGCTCCAGGAGATATAAAATTTGTCCCCTCCGTCTTGAATTTTGAAACCCAATCAAAAATTACTGGTGGAGTGATCTGTTTGGGCTCCCTCGATTCGATCCCCGGCCAGGTCTTGGTCAGCTTCTTTAGGGCAACAAGCTGGAAGGCTACCGTCGCCGGTCTGAAGTTCGGATTCGCCTTGGTCGGGGCAAAACATAGGTATCGATGATTTTGCCCATGGTAGCCTTGCCGGCAGCCACATGTGCCGCAGTCCCACGCTACTTATCAAATTCGGCCAATTTGTCTCCCAAACGCAGTTTAGCTACGGCGAAAACATCGGTTTCGAGGGTGGACCATTTTTGCTTGCCGTGCAAAGTCGCGCGACAGTAGTACATGCCACTCTGTTTATTGCGTAGCAGGCACTGAACACTTGTTCTTTCCCACATCAGCTTCTTCGGCGGAACGCACTTTTTTATGCCTCCACTGTAGAAAATGACTGTAGAAAGAGGCAATCTTAAGGGCCTGTATGACTGATAAACATTAAAATGCCAGAGTAGCTCAGCGGTAGAGCAGAGGACTCATAAAAATCGAAGGCGTTTTTCGCTGATTTTGTCCCAGATTGTCTGGAATGAATCCGGGGCGTTTTCAGAGGAGAAACCGATGTTTATCTGAAAACATAAGTTGTCTCCAGTTGTCCTGAAAAGTCCTGTTTCTAGAAATCGGGTGACAACAAGGGGTGACAGGCAGGAATCCGCAACCGTGCGTTCGCACTGGGTTCATCGCCGCAAAATGTTCGAGCAACCATTGTGGATGAAGATAGTCACAACGACAGCGGTGCACGCTTGCGGAAGTAGTGACGTTATGGCTTTTGCGATATCCTGCACAGGGCAGAAAACTGATAGTGGGCACAGGCGTCCGTCCCATGCAAAAAAGAAATGGTCTGTGTCGTGCAGGACTCGGCGCTACGCACCTATTCCAGAAGTGTGAAGAACCCCTAGCGTTTGGCCGCTTCGGGCGATGAAGGCAATTCCTGCCTCTCTTCCCAAAAATAACGCGGCTTCCCCCCGGCATCGCGGTGTTGCGTGGCATCCCACCGAACCCACCCTGCGCCGGCGGCGAGCACGAGCAACACCACCAGGATAACGAGCTGCCGCTGCTGCGCCGCCGCCGCTTTGTCCTCGTAGGGATCTTCCAAAGACCGCCTGGCGCCCGGCGGCAACGCCGCGAGATCCGTCAATGCCGTGCCGAACGGAATATTGATGGCCACACGCCCGTTCACCGCCCAGCCGTTCCCTTCAAGGATCGGGCCAATGGTGCGCTGACGCAGTTTGAGCCAGGCGATGATCATCGAAGGCACCGAGATTACCAGCACGAGAGCCAGGAAGACCAAAGGCAATTGCCAGAGAGCCAGCTTCGCGAGGCCGGTCACGACCGCTCCCAAAGCGCCACCTATCGCCCCGACCGCGACACCGAGAGCGGCCACGGTGCCAATATCGATTTTCTTGGGTGCCGTATCCGCGCCCGACTTGTCGGCATTCGCGGTTTTCTCGGCCACAAGGGCGAGCTTGCTGGAAGACTCCGCCTCGGCGGCGGCGGCCCGCTTGGCCACCTGTTCCTCGATCAGGCGTACAAATTTTTTGTACGGCGACCAAAACGCCTGCCGAATGCTGATGGGATTATCGACGATGCTGGTGATGACAGCGTCCCAGTCTCCGCCCTGCCGGTCGTAGAAAACTCCGTGTCGGCCGACAAACAGATAGTCGCCATCGCCCTGCGTAAAACAGGCGGCGATATTCATCGGGGCACGACCGGCGCGAGTGCAGGTGCAGTAGGCCAGATAAGCCTTGCTCATCGCCGCCAGCGGATTCGCCGCTTCCACCCGGATGCACAGCTCCGTGCTGCGGCTGTCCAAATAAAGCGTGCCGGCCTGAAAAGTGGCCCATCGGTCGCGCGAATAGAAATCGGCAAAGTTCACAAAGTTGTGGAGCAGCGCCCGCATGTCCCGGCTGTAATGCGTCAGGCGGTTGACATCGCTGATCGCCTTGAACTCGGGTTCGAGCGCCTTGTCCTGGGCCACAAGCGACGCAATCGCAGCGCGGCCTGAGCCGGCCAGAATCTCCTTCACCCGGACAAGGCCGAGTTTTTCCACCACCGAACCGGCCTTGCCCCCCAGCCAGGTTTCATACGCGGCAAACCTGGCGTTGAGGGCGGACCACTCCGCCTCGGTCAGCGAATTCTTGCCCGCGCCCAACACCGGGGCGACCGCGGTTTTTTGCAAGGTGGCGAGTGCGCCGGCCCATGCCGGGTTGACCCCTTCGGCCAACGGCAGTGCGCGACCGGCTTCGATGCGCGCCAGCGGGAAACCCGCGACTTCCTCCGCCGTGATCTTCAAATCCTTTGCCGCGATGGCGAGATACTCGCTCTCCTGGCGGTTCAACGCGGCGATCGCCCGCGCATCAAATGCCGCCAGCCGGCAGCGGCCGAAATAATCCTCCGCCTTCGCCCGGACGGCCTTCAGCGCCGCCACCGCCGCATCCGTCGCGTCACCGAGCACGGCGATTTCCTTGCTGGAGCTCTGCTCGACCCAAGCGAGATATGCCGTCAGCTCGTTGAAAAACGCCTCCACTTTTTCCGCGGTCACGCCGATCGAACCGGTGCGGTCGGCAACGCCGCCGAGACAGGTGATGATATCCTTGATGAGCGCCTGCACCGCGGCGTCCTCCGTGGCTTCGGGCGGGATGACCCCGTCGCCGTTCAAGGCGCTGGCCGAAAAAATCATTTCCGTGTTGGACGCGTCCGCCGCCGAAATGGCGTTGGCCCCCTTCTTGCCCACATTGGCCAAAATCTGTTTTGCCGAGGCGAGAATGATCTTCCCCTCCGGCGTGGTCTCGTCGATCGCCGCGAGCGGCAGCAGAGCGTCACCCTTGAGCAAATCGCCGACGTCCTTCAAGCGCGGCGCGGCCCATTTGATCGCCGCGATCAGCTCGGGCACCCGGATGCGGCCGTCCCCATCCGCATCAATCATCGCGAGGGTTTTCTCGTCGAGCTCCAGGCCTTTGACGGGGCAACTCAGCGCCACCCACAGTTTCTGGTCGAGATTTTCGAGGTTCAGCAGATCGTCACCCGTGGTCAGACTGACCTGATCGAGGCCGCCGGTGCGGAAGAAGTTCCAAGCGTGATTATTGGCCATGATAAAGTGTGAAACTGCCACAGAAATCAGGCCTGCGGGTTTTGGCAATACTTAGCAGGCGGAAATGACAAAATTTGCACAACATTGGCCAAGGATAAGATGACAGCAGCGGAATCTTGGGCTAAGGTGGTGTTATGAAAACATTCCTCGTCCCGGTTGATTTCTCATCGATCACCGAAAGAGTAGTCGATTCGGCCCTGGCCTTCGCCCGGGCTTTCGGCGGGAGGGTTGTGCTCCTACACATCGTCCAAACCCCCGTGATAGCCACCGCAGAATACGCCCTGCCGGCCGAGGTGATTCAGGAGGCGGTGACAGTCAGCAAGGGTGCTTCCCAGAAAAAACTGGCCGGCTATACCGAGCTTTTCCAGCAAGCGGGCATTGAATGCACGAGCAAGACCCTGATCGGCGCGCCCGTGCCGCTCATTCGCGATGAGGCCGCCAAAGCGAATGCCGACTTCGTCATCATGGGCTCGCACGGTCACGGCAAACTGTATGACTTCCTCGTCGGCAGCACCGCCAGCGGCATCATTAAAAAAACCAAGTGCGGCGTGATAATCATTCCGCCGGTGGATAAAACCGTCTGAATAAAATCTCTGGCCGGAGATCCTGCGCTTGCCGATGGGCAATGGCCGGCTAACACCAACCGCCATGCCCCCTACCCCTGTCAGCGCCGCGGTGGATCGCCGCACCTTTGTCAAAACCCTCTCGGCCGTTGGCGCCGGCCTCGTCCTCAGCGCGGTACCATCCGCCCTCGCCGAAGCCACCGCACCGCGTCGCCGCTATGCCATCGTCGGCCTCGGCTCGCGGCATAGGATGTACCAGAATGCGATCGAGGTGGATTACAAGGAATACGCCGAACTCGTCGCCGTGTGTGATATCAACCCCGGCCGCATCCAGGTCGCGCAAAAATATTCCGCCGCCCACGGCGCGCCCGTGCCTGCCGGTTACGTCCACACCGACTTCGCCAAGATGATCGCCGAGACGAAACCCGACTTCGTCATCGTCACCACCGTCGACTCGACCCACGACGACTACATCGTGGCGGCAATGGAAGCCGGCTGCGACGTCATCACCGAAAAGCCGCTCACCAACACCGCCGAGAAATGCCAGCGTATTCTCGACGCCCGGCGCCGCACCGGCCGCCATCTGCGCGTTACCTTCAACTACCGCTACTCCCCGCCGCGGACACAGGTGAAAGATATTTTGATGAGCGGTGAGATTGGCGACGTGCTCGCGGTGGATTTTCACTGGATGCTCAACACCATGCACGGCGCCGACTACTTCCGCCGCTGGCACAGCCAGAAGAAATTTTCCCAGGGGCTCATGCTGCACAAGGCCTCGCATCACTTCGACCTCGCCAACTGGTGGGTCGGCGCCATGCCCGAAACCGTATGGAGTGTCGGCAAGCGCGAGTTCTACACGCCTGCCATGGCGAAACGCTTCGGCCTCGAATCGCATCACGAACGTTGCCACACCTGCCCCGAGCAGGCGAAGTGCGGGTTCTTCCTCGATCTCGCGGCCAATCCCGAGCTGAAGGAACTCTACCTCGACCAGGAACACCACGACGGTTACTTCCGCGACAAATGCGTTTTCCGCCCCGAAATAGACATCGAGGACACCATGAACGTGCTCGTCCGCTACGACAACGGTGTGACGATGGCCTACTCGCTCAACGCCTTCAACGCGTGGGAATGTTATCAGGTCGTGTTCAACGGCACCAAAGGCCGCCTCGAACACACGATCGTGGAACAGATCTACGTCAACGGCACCGATTCCCTGGAGGGCGGCATTGCCGAGAATGGCGTCACCACCCGCATCATCCCGATCCGCGGTGCGGCCCGCAACGTCGAGCCCTGGACCGGCGCTGGCGGCCACGGCGGCGGCGACAAGGTCATGCTCGACGAAATTTTCCTGCCCTCCGCCCCCGCCGACAAATATCTCCGCGCCTCCAACGAACACGCCGGCGCCGCCTCCCTTCTCATCGGTGTCGCGGCCAACCAGTGCTTCAAGGCCGGCCAGCCCGTGAAGATCGCCGACCTCGTGAAGGGCCTGGAGAAACCCGCCTACGCCCCGATGCCCTCCCGCACCGGCCCGGTCCCGATGCCCACACCCACGAAGATCCTCCATACGTGAGGTAAATGTTCTATTATTTCATAAGCGGCCCCGAATTGCCTTAATTACATAAACCGGCGGAGGGTGAAAATCCGGCCGCAAGGATGCAACGCCTACGCATTTTATGAAATCCTTCTCAAGTTCCAGTACACCTGATGGAAGAATTCTTTTAGAGAACTATGGGCTTACAGTTTATAAGGCTCAAATGCTGGAAGACTGCCTACGAATAATTCTTGTCGCTGCTGAGTTACAGGGCCGAGTGGAATTTGATCGCACAACCGATCTACGACTGAAAGCAGGCGATGATGATCTGCTGTTGGCTTGCTTGGGCCCAATGATTAAAGTTCTAAAGGCGAATAATAAGTCAGGCGACACAGATAGTTTTACTAAAATGCTGTCAGAGGCTAACCAAGCAAGGAACCTCCTAGTACACCGCTTTTTTGTCGAAAACGGGACGGACCTCTTAAATGCAGCAGGTCGGCTGTCCTTGAATGACCAGATGGAAAGAATATTTATTAAAATTGTTCAGGCTCTTTTGGTATCCGAAGGACTCCGGGATAAACTTTTTCAAGAATGGGGTATCTCAAAAGCCGAAATGCAACGACGCGCTGATGATTTAAGACGCCAGTTCGGAGCAGACATCTGATTTCGCACTTGGCACTTTGCGCGTGTGACACTGATGGATACCTCTCGCCATCGCCGGTTTTCGTTCCGATGCTTGCTCGCCAAACGCCGGCAGTTGATCCAGTAATGGCGCGTCCTGCATGCGCGCCGCTCCTACTCCCGCGGATTTCTCCGCCCTCGCCTCACGCCTCGCCGGCGAACTTCACACCGGCCGGGCCATGCGGCTGCTCTACGCGACCGACGCTTCCGAATACCAAGAGTTGCCGGCCGCGGTCGCACTGCCGAAAAATGAAAAAGATCTCAGCGAACTTATCGCTTTCGCGAATCGCCACCACCTCGGGCTGATTCCGCGCACCGCCGGCACTTCCCTCGCCGGTCAGGTTGTTGGTTCCGGGATCGTCGTCGATCTGGGCCGGCATCTGAATCATATCGTGGCGATCGATCCTGCGAGCCGCCGCGTCCGCGTGCAACCGGGCGTCGTCCGCAACGAGTTGTCCCTCGCCCTCCAGCCGCACGGGATATTTTTCCCTCCGGAAACCGCCACCGCCAACCGCGCCATGATCGGCGGCATGGTGGGAAACAATTCCTGCGGCGCCAACTCCATCGTCTATGGCACCACGCGCGAACACCTTGTCTCCGCCCGCGGCTTCCTGAGCGACGGCTCGCCCGTTACGTTCGGTCCGCTCACCTGCACCGAATTCGCCGCGAAATGCAGCGCCCCGGATTCGCTTGAAACCAGAATCTACCGCACCGTCCGCGATCTCCTCGGTGACACCGCCAATCGCGAACTCATCCGCGCCAACTTTCCCAAGCCGACGGTCACCCGCCGCAACACCGGCTACGCGCTCGACCGGCTGATGGCCTGTGACGTTTTCTATGCCAACTCCAACCAACCTTTCAACCTCTGCCGTTTGCTCGCCGGTTCCGAAGGCACGCTGTTTCTCGGCGTGGAGTTCGAATTGAACTGCGAACCGCTCCCACCGCCGGGTGCGCTCATGTGCGCGCACTTTGCCAGCATCCAGGATGCGCTCAAGGCCACCCTGATCGCCATGCGTCACCGTCCGCATGGCTGCGAACTGATCGACCGGCACATCCTCGACTGCACCAAGCAGAATCTTGAACAGGCCAAGAACCGTTTCTTCGTTCAAGGCGATCCCGGCGCCGTGCTCGTGATCGAAATCCGCCGCGAAGCCCGCGCCGAAATCGAATCCGAAATGCGCATGCTCGAGAGTGAACTCCGCGCCGCCGGCCACGGCTACGCCTACCCTGTTCTCTGGGGCGACGACGGCAACCGCGTCTGGGAACTGCGGCGCGCCGGCCAGGGCCTGATGAACAATGTGGAAGGCGACGCGAAGCCGCGCGAAGTCGTCGAAGACACTGCCGTCGCCGTCGAGGATCTGCCGGCCTACATCGCCGAGTTCGATGCGCTCATGCAGGGCAAATACGGCATCAGTTGCGTGTACTACGCCCACGCCGGTGCCGGGGAGATCCATACCCGTCCGCTCTTCAACCTCAAAACCCCCAAGGGCCTGAAGATGTTCCGCGACATCGCCACCAACGTCGCAGCTCTCGTGAAAAAGTACCGTGGCTCACTCAGCGGCGAACATGGCGACGGCCGGCTGCGTGGCGAATTCATCCGGTTTATGGTCGGCCCCGAATGCTACGCGATGATGCGACAAATCAAGGAAACCTTCGATCCCCACGGTGTATTCAATCCCGGCAAGATCATCGACACACCGCCAATGGACACTTCGTTGCGTCATTCGCCCGATCATCCCACGCCGGAATATAGAACATTTTTCGATTTCAGTTCGTTCCAAGGCGTGCTCCGTGCCGCCGAGAAATGCACCGGCGTCGGTGATTGCCGCAAATCCGCTCTCATGGGCGGCACCATGTGCCCGAGTTTCATGGCCACGCGCAACGAGCAGGCCACCACCCGCGCCCGCGCCAACGTGCTCCGCGACGTTCTCACGCACACCCAGGCCAGTGCGAATCCGTGGGACAATCCTGACATCGCCGATGTCATGGATCTCTGCCTCTCATGCAAAGGCTGTAAGTCCGAATGCCCCTCAAATGTCGACGTCGCCCGGCTCAAAGCCGAATGGCAGCAGCACTATCACGACGCCCACGGCGTGCCGCTCCGCTCGCGTGTCGTGGCCGGTTTCACCCGGTCCATGCGCCTCGCCTCGCGGGTGCCGGCGCTCTATAATTGGATCGTCACCGCACCCGATGTGTCGCGCTGGATAAAACGCTTCTCCGGATTCTCTATAAAACGCAGCCTGCCCACGCTGCCACGCACAACGCTGGCGGCGTGGCACGCCAAGCATGCGAACAAGGTCGAGCGCGGCCTCCGGACTGTAGGAGCGGCTTTACGCCGCGATACGAATGTCGAAACCACAACCGATCGCGGCAAAAAGCCGCTCCTACAACCAAACCAAACCGACACCAACCCCTTCCCACACGGCCGCGTCCATCTCTTCTGCGACGAGTTCACCAACTACACCGATGCCGATATCGGCATCAAGGCCATCCAACTGCTCAACCGTCTCGGCTACGAGGTCGTCATCCCCGAACACGTCGAGAGCGGTCGTGCGCATCTCTCGAAAGGGCTCGTGCGCGACGCCCAGCGATTCGCGATCCGCAACGTCGAGTTGCTCCACGATGTCGTCACGGCCGACGCGCCGCTGATCGGCATCGAGCCGTCCGCCATCCTCGGCTTTCGCGACGAATACCCCGATCTCGTCCCCCCGAATCTCAAGACCGCCGCCCGCTCGCTCGCCAAAAACGCGCTGATCATCGACGAGTTTCTCGCCCGCGAAATCGACGCCGGACGGATCAAACGCGAGTCATTCCAAACCGCCGCCCGCACCATCAAGCTCCACGGTCACTGCCATCAGAAGGCGCTCTCTTCACTGGCGCCCACAATTAAAATTCTCGAATTCCCCGCCGGCCATGAAGTTTCCGTCATTCCCTCCGGCTGCTGCGGCATGGCCGGTTCCTTCGGTTACGAAGAGGAACACTTCGCACTCTCCCAACAGATCGGCGAGCTCGTCCTCTTTCCCGCTGTGCGCGCAGCCACCGCTGAAACTCTCATCGCCGCCCCCGGCACCAGTTGCCGCCACCAAATCAAAGACGGCACGGGCCGAACCGCGCTGCACCCGGTTGCAGTTCTTCACGCTGCTCTCCGGTAACCCCGTGCATCGGCCAATTGCTGCTGCAAAAGCAACTGACGGAAGCCAGGGCCGGGATGACGGCCCTGCAAACGCAGCCTGACACCAACAAGGCGGCGACCGCCGAGCTCCAGGCTCGATTGGACAAGGCCCAAAGCGACCTGATAGCGTTGCAAAAACTGCCGACCCAGAAGAAGTGAAGTGCAGCCCGCTGCCATCGGTTTCGTCAAAACATTCGGAACTTTTCCTGGGTGGGGGCTTGCCGCACTATCGACGGTGACTATGGTGGGGGCTGCCCATGCGAAGGCTCTTTTTCCTCCTCAGTCTGATGGTTCTGTCGGCAGCAACCTACGCGGCGGATTTGCGCCCGGTCATCAAACGTGAGGCCGGCAAGTGCGCCGCCGCCTGGCAACGGAACGATTACGAGGGCGTCATGGCTTTTTTCCCGCCACAAATGATCAAGCAATCGGGCGGACGGACCGCGGCGCTGAAAAAGATCAAGACCCAGTTCAATCTGGCCCGTGACTACGGCGTGGAGCGGATCGACTTCCGTCCCGGGCAGCCTGCATCACCAACAGCACTCGGTCGGTGGCTCACCTCGCTGGTCCCTCTCGCGGTGGTGCTCCACCGCGCGCCACTCGATGTCACACAACAGACGCACCTGCTCGGACTCTCCGCAGACCAGGGAAAGCATTGGTTTTTCGTCCCACTCTATCGCACCACCCAGTCAAAATTAAACCTGTGGTTCCCCGAGTTCGCCGGCAAAATCATCGTCCCCAACGAAGCGGAGCCACAGATGGAAGTCGCATTCTGAACCGAACCGCACTTCCGTTTCATTGCTGGCAAATCCCAAAGCCCGGCAGCGGGAACAAATTCTACACATACAGGTAAACGTAGGCGGCAAAGAGGAGCGCGGTGATTCCGGCGGCGGCGGCGAGGGTCCAGAGCAGGTTGCGCTGGCGGGCGGCGATGGCGAAGGTGGCGATGATCACCGCGAACTGGGCGCCGAGCATGCCGTAGAAAAAGCGCTGGCTGCGACCGTGATGCCGTTCGGCGCTGAGGTTGTTTTTGCGCACCTGCAATTCATAGAGGTTCGCAATCACCTGATTGAGCCGTGCCTCGGCATCGTAGCGCAGCATGGTGAATCGCAGCCGGGCCGCAATGAAGTCGCGGCGCCAGACAACGGATCCTTCCTGGCGGCGGAGCAGATTTTCGAGCGCCTCGATCGACTGGTTCACCGGTTTGGTGGCGGCGTCGAACGCATCGGTCCGGGCTTTGGCTGCCAAGAGGGCGTCAAGGAGCTGCTGGTCGCTGACCCTGGCCAGCAGAGCGGCGATGTCCGGAGCGGGCTTGAGTTCCTCGATGGCATCGAGTGCGGCCTTGATTTCCGGCGCCAGACTGATGCCGAAGGAGCCAGCGGGCAGTTCGCCTTTTTGCAGGAGCTCGAGTGCGGCGGCGCTTTCGTCGGTCCCATTGGGGGAAGCCGACCTCAACTGCATCAAGGCGGCCAGGGCGAGCGGGTGGATATCGCCGGCCGCTTGGAGCAGATCGAGGGTGTTTTGCTGAAGGGCGCTGCGGAGGCGCTTGGCCTGAAAAAAGCTCCATTGGTCTCCCGCCTTGGACTGCTGTTGCGCGGCGAGCGAACGATCATACTGGGCCCGCGTCATTTCGCTCGAGGCCAGTCCGGCCAGCATCGTGGCGATCACCGTCATGACGACGGGGGTCGAGCTCATGATCCTTCCCCACAGCGTGAGCGGCAGATCGGCTTTGAGCGCATCGGGTATTTTGAGATTCATGGGCGGAGAAAAAGGCGTCCGGTAGCGATGATGACGTGGAACGCCTGGGGATAGGCGGACCATCGCAACGGACGATCCAAGAGAAGGCGCTTGAGCTTACGGACTCACCCGGTCCATCTTGAAGGCGCGTGATTCATCTTCGCCCACGGCGACGGCCAGTTGTTTCACCGGGCCGGAGAACTGAAATTCGCAGATCAGGTCCGTGGTCAGCGCATAAAATTTTGTCGGCGACTCGGCATGCAACACCACTTCCATACCGCCCTGGTTGAGTGAGAGCAGTCCGTCGGGCAGGCGGCGGACCTTGGCGCCATTCCATTGGCCAATGTGTCCGTAATCGCCGACGTAGGTGTCGAGCAGGGCATTGGACAGCATGAATTCCTTGCGGCGGTGGTTGCCGAGTTCGCGCACCCAGATATTGCGAAAGCGTACGGGATTGCCGTGATCCTGGAAAGCGATCGGCAGTCTTTCCGGGTGCGCCTTGTAGGGTGGCCGGCCGATCCATGGCACCGGGCCGGTCAGCTCGACATTGTTCTGCACGAGCACGCCGTTGTGGAAAATCGTGACGTGCGCCTTTGCGATGAGCGTCCCGTCGGCGTCGAAGCGGGGTGCCGTCCATACGATGTCGTAGGCCTGCCATTTGCCCGGGGGCAGGCTGGCATTCACGAGCGGAGGATACTGGCCGTAGACGGAAGCGGCCGAACCGTCGGCATAGGTTTTGTTCTGATAGGAATCCAGCACTTGAATCTCATAGCGATCGAACCCGAAGAACACGCCGCTATTGCCGCGACCCTGGCTGTCGCCGTGGGGTGGATTGGGTGAGGCCCACTCGACATGAAGCTGGCAGTCGCCAAAAGACTGGCTCGTGCGGACGTAACCGCTGCCGGGCACGCATTCCAGCGCCCCGTCCTTCACGACCCACTTGGTCGGGCTGCCGTCCATCGCCACCCAGGGGGAAATATCCTTCCCGTCAAACAGCACGGTCGCATCGGAAGGAGGCAGACCCGCCTGCTCCTGCGTGCTTGGTGCGCCCGGGGTGACGACCGTGGGCTGCGGGCGATCCCGGTCGTGGCCAAGCCAGTTGGGATCGGGTGCAGCGCCAAGTATAGCCGACGAAACAATGAGTATTCCAAAGAGGGAAATGGGGGGAAATTTCATGGGGAAGAAGCGGACAACTTGGCGGGACTTCAACCGACTGTCCAATCCAATACAGGCCCGGGCTGTCGCGCCTGAAGTCCCTTCGGGTTCATCCACTAGAAACGCGGCGCACCTTTGTTGGACGGCCCGTCAACTCCTCGCCGGAGCGCGAATCACGAAGCGGATTGGGAAATCTTCTGCTTCGAGACGTTGACCAGCTCGCCAGAATCACCGAGGAGAGTGTAGCCGTGCCGTTCGAGCGTCTGCCGCGAAACGGTCGAACCCACCGGATGATGCCCCACGGGCGAAAGCAGAACGTAGAGCTCAATGGCCGCATGCGTGTCGAAACCGGGCTGGACACCCAGAAATACAGCCGGGGCGTTCATGGGCTTGGGCGTGTGCGCTGTGTCGGTCATGGGTTAATTTCCAGAGTATCTTATTTGTTGGGGTTTAAAATTAGCCGGTAGACCAGTTTGGAGGACCAATCGGCTAACCCGATCAACTGCACCACACCTGACTGAGAAGAAAATGAGCACGGAATTTTTAAGAGGTCGCGCACTAAAATATCTTTAACAGTCCGTTGATAATTCACAACGGGGGCTTTCTCCCGCCCGAAGGAACGCGGATTGAGTTGCCGGCGTGGAACGAAAATCTTGTGCCTCTCGGATTTGCCGTAACCAACTTTATGCAGGGACGAAACAATCCGGAAAAAATCGGGAGAGGCTTAATTTATTCGGATTTTCGGTTCCAGGCTGATCGCGCAGAACGGAATTTCAGAGGAATATTGCCCGCGGAGCCCGACGAGGGTCCAAGCAACCGAACACCCATCGGACGTTACTCGAAAAGATGTTCGTACTCTTTGGGGAGGGCGTCGATCGGCTGGATTTTGATGTCGGTGAAAAACACTTCGGAGGCTTCGCTTTGGATTTGGATCTTCCCCCTGGTCAGCGGCAGGGCGGCTCCGTCTTTCATCATGCGGGAATTTTGCAGCACCATCACCACATGGCCGTTGACGATGTGCAGGCTTTTCCCTTCGAAGCAGATCAATTCCAGCTCCGTCCATTCGCCGCGTGGATTTTCATGGCTTTCGCTGCGCAGACAAAAACCGCCCAGGCTCGGTTTTGCGCCGAAGGGCAGAAACGGCTGAAGTTCGTTCGCGACGGCATTCATCGCGCCTTCCGGCAAGTAGGCGCGGATATCGACGGCGGTGCTGCCAATGTTCCAATAGTCGCCCATGTGGCCTTCCATGATCTGGAATTCCTGCGAGAGCATCCAGGCCCGCCAGTAGTCGATGCCCGCCGGCCCGACGGAATGATAGCAAATACCACTATCACGCAGCTTGTTCGTTCGAGGCGGCCAGAGGAGCGCGCCCCATTTCACCCTCATTTTCAGGCGATAGTTGGCGTATTCCTGTCTTGTGAAGAGGCAGCCGTAAACCTCGCCGCTCACCCGCAACACCAGTTGCCCTTTTTCCTCAAGGATGGAAAACACCGCGTCCGGATCTTTGCTGTAGCCGATGGGCTCGATTTTCCTCCCGGCGGCATCAACCGGCTCTTTGCCGGTGTAGTCGCTGGTGTGGCGGAAACCGAGATACTCGTCCCATTGCGACATCTGCTTGTCCAACAAATTGGTCCATTCGGCGGCGGCCAGAGAGGAGAAGGCGCACAGCCCAAGTGCGGTTGCGATGATGCGTGGATTCATCTTTTCGGTAAAGCCGGCTCTGCCCACCGAGGGAAGCCTAAACCCACTCGCCACGAACCCGAACTTCCCAGCCGGAAGGTGGCGCACCGTTGCCCCACCTTCCGATGCGTCGTCACGCATCAAATTTCATTGCCGATTTCCAGAAATTCATTCGCCCCATTGCGCGGATCAGCCGGGCAATGGCAGGTGCTCGAATAATCGAACAACTTCAGGAGCGCGGCATAATCCATGCGCGCCAGCACGTCTTTTTTCGTGCCATAGCACAATTCATTCAACATCCGAAATGGACAATCGTCTACGGTGAGCTCCTTGGGACAGTGCAGAGTCAGCAAGGTGATCCTTTCCCTTAACTCGCCCGTGGGATCGTTGTTTTTCATCGCGTGGTGATTTTGACGGCAGTGAATGTGCTCTTCAAAAAACAACCCAATCCTTTTCCTCTTATGGACTGTATAAGCATTTTTCGCAGCCGGCTGCGCATATTTTGCTCAATGCTGACAATGACGCTTCTTTTTTAAGCTGAATGTCAGACGAACGCATCATCCGGGTCATGCCGGCTGGGTATTGCTGTACGACCTTCCCCGCTAAACCGGCAGGCTCAGAGTAAAACAGGCACCTCCACCGGGCGCCTCGTCCACGGTGATCGTGCCGCTGTGCGCCTCGGCGATCGCCTTGGCGAGACTGAGCCCGAGGCCAAAACCCCGCTGCGAGCGGCTGCTGTCACTGCGATACAAGCGCCGGAAAATCGCGGAGCGTTCCGCCACCGGAACCCCGGGGCCGTTATCCGTGATGACAAACCGCGCGCCGGCTTGGTCGGCCGAGACACCAAGAATCACCCGGCCGCCACTCGGCGTGTACTTGAGCGCATTGTCGACGAGATTGTTGATCGCCTGCCCCAGACGGATGGCATCCGCAGACACGTTCACCGCCACAGGCAGCTCAAGCACCACGGCGATCTTTCCTTCTTCCGCGACTTCACGATACAGATCGGCGGCGCGCTCCACCAGCGAGCGAAGATCAAACTGGCTGCGATTCAGTTTTAGCGCGCCACCCTCGGCCGCAGAGATGTCGAGCAACCGCTCCAGCAGATGCAGGAGCCGGTCGGATTCATTCACGCAGTCGGCCAGCGCCTCGCGCGCTTCGACCGGATCGCCGCCGTCCTGCAGCGCCAGCTCGGCGGTGCCGCGCAGTCGCGTGAGCGGCGTGCGCAGATCGTGCGCGAGGTTGTCGAGCGTATCGCGCAACACCTGGACGTGCGCCGCATTCCGGTCGAGGAGCGTGTTCAGTTGATGTACGAGTGTAACCAGTTCGCCGCTGCCGGCCGGACCCGGCACGCGGGCCGCGAAATCGCCCGTCTCCAGGATGCGCCGGGCCGTTTCGGAAACGAGGCGCAACGGCCGCGTCGCGCGCCAGGCAAGCAAAGTGCCACCGCCAACGGAAAGCAGCAGCGCGGCCGCACCGACGCCGACAAACGCTTTTTTCAACGGGGCGAGCAAGACCGGGCGGCTGTCCGTGAGCCGTCCCACCTGCAGCAGCCAGCCGTTGGGCAGTAGATGCGAGGCGACGGTGTAATCACGCATGGCGTTCTGCGGCACGCGCACGGTCTGGGTTTTTCGTTCCGTTATGATCCCGCCCCACTCCGGCACGGGAATGTGCTCGACCTGCGTTTCAATCCAATCCGGCGGCGCGGCCACAAAAACCGCCGTGTTGTCGGAACTGATGAGCCGCACAAAAAGCGTCCGCACATCCGGGGCGGTGTCGTTATGCAGCAACGCACTCAAGCCCGCCGGACCGCCAACCTCAAAAGCCGCGGCAAAGTCCTCCGCGCGGTGCTCGACCGCCTCCTGGTCACGTTGCTCAAGGGAGCGAGCCAGCCGCCAATAGAGCACGCCAAACAGCACACCGACACAAAGCGCGAACATCAGCGCGTACTGCCACGCGAGCCGCAGTGCGAGGGACTGGCGCAGCCGGTCAAACATGGGGGCGAAAAATATAACCCACTCCGCGCACCGTCTCAAGGCGCTTGCGGTCAGGATCGATTTTGGTCCGCAGTCGCGAAACCACCACGTCCACCACGTTCGTCTGCGGATCAAAACTGTAGTCCCATACGTTTTCCAAAATCATCGTCTTGCTCACCGGCCGCCCCGCGTGGCGCAGCAGAAAAGCCAGCAGCGAAAACTCACGCGGTTGCAAAATCACCGGCTGGCCGGCACACATCACCTCACGGCTGACCAGATCGACCGTGACATCGCCCGACACGAGTTTGGTGGCTTCCGGCGAGCGACTGGAGCGGCGGATCAAGGCCTGCACACGCGCCAGCAGCTCGGAAAAAGAAAACGGCTTGGTCAGGTAATCATCCCCGCCGATTTCCAAACCACGCACCCGGTCGTCGACCGAGCTTTTTGCGCTGAGAAACAAAACGGGGATGGGCCGCCGCGCCGCGCGCAGTCGCCTGACCAGGCTGAGTCCGTCGAGCCGCGGCAGCATGATGTCGACAACCGCAGCATCGTAGTCCGTGGTTTCAGCCAGCGCCAAGCCCGCCTCGCCGTCATCCGCATGATCGACCGCGAAGCCCGACTGCTTGAATCCCTGGACGATGAAAGAAGCAATCTTCGCATCATCCTCTACGACGAGTACACGCATGGGGGAAGTGTGAGGGGAAATGGGTGGATTTGAAAAGAGCCAAACAAAACAACCCCGGCCTGTCACCGGCCCAGAGGCCGAAATCCAGACCGGGGTTGAGTTGGCTACCCTGCAAACACACACACCTAACCTGCCCTAAATTGATTTTATGGACTGTCCTTGGCCGGTTCGGATTCGTCAACGACCACGAAGATCGTGCCGCCGTGCGACCAGAGTTTCAGCAGGGTTTTCTTGCCTTCCGCCTTGGCGCTGAGATTGATCGCCTCCTCGGCCGAAACCACGCGCTGGCGATTGATTTCGAGGATCACGTCACCCGCGCTCACTCCCGCCTTGGCCGAAGCAGAATCCGGCGCGACATCGGTGACCAAAGCGCCTTTCACCCGGGAAGGCACATTCATCTCGCGCCGGGCCTCCGGCGTCAGATCCTCGACCGCGACACCGTTCAACACCCCTTCATCATCATCGCCCGGAGCGGGCCGCTCCGTTGCACGACTGCCACCGGCGAAACTTTTCGGGCGTTCCGCCGTAGTCGCAGTCAGTTTTTCCGTTTTCCCTTCACGCAACACGTCAAGCGTGACCTTGGTCCCAGGGGGAACGGCGGTCACGGCCAGAGTGAGTCCCTTGGCATCTGCCAGAGGCTCGCCGTTAAAAGCCGTGATCACGTCCCCTTCCTTGAGGCCGGCTTTGGCGGCCGGACTATCCGGCGTCACATCACCCACCAGGGCGCCCGCGCGGTCCTTCAAACCAAATTTGTCGGCCAAGGCGGGCGAGATATTCTGCACCTGCACGCCCAAAAAGCCGCGCACCATTTTGCCATTTTTCACCAGGCTTTCAGCCACCTGGCTCACAATGTTCGACGGCACTGCCAATCCGACACCTTGTGAACCTCCCGAACGGCTCAAAATCGCGGTGTTGATGCCGATCACACGGCCATCAATATCGATCAGCGCGCCACCGGAATTGCCCGGATTGATCGCGGCGTCGGTCTGGATAAAGTTTTCAAATCCCTTCACGTCGTCCAATATGCCGACCGAGCGGCCTTTCGCGCTGACAATGCCGCTCGTCACGGTCTCACCGATGCCGAAGGGATTGCCAATCGCGAGCACCCGGTCGCCGACTTCGACCTTTCTGGTATCGGCGAACGTGACGGCAGGCAGATCCTTGGCGTCAACCTTGACGACGGCGACGTCCGTCAACGGATCGCGACCGACAACCTTGGCGGGCAATTCGCGGCCCGCATCCAAGGTGACTGTGAGCGAATCGGCACCTTCAACCACATGGTTGTTGGTGACGATATAACCGTCGGCACTGATAATGACGCCGGAGCCAAGGCCTCTTTGCGCGGGGCTTTGCATCTCCGGCATCCGTCCGCCAAAGAACTGACGGAACATCGGATCCTCGAACATGGGATTATCCCTTCCATTCATCCGCACCCGCTTGGCTTTGATCTCGCTGGTGATCGTCACCACGCTCGGCGCGACACGCTTGACAATATCCGAGTAGCTGGCCCGTTCCAACTGACCGCGGGCGATTTCCTTGGAATCCTGCTTGAGCACGAGCGCAGGAGAAGAGCCGGAGACTGCGGCGGCACCGGCGAGCAGTCCGGCCGCCGCGACCAAGCCGGCTGCGAAGGCAAACCGGCGCTGCAATAAATCGAAAAGTGTTGTTTTCATGGAGCCGACAATAGCACCCCCGCCTGTCCCCATCCTTTCCCCAACATTACAAAGCTGAAAGTTTCGGTTTTCCTGCCTGCGGGTCGGCTTGAAGATTTCCGCGTTCAGGGGCGTTTGGTTTGCGCTCGCCGGTCGTTGGCTGAACGATAGTTTTGGCACAGCATGATCCGCAAAGCGACAATCGAAGATGCCGAGGCAATCGCGCGGATTCATGTGCAAGCGTGGCGCGAAGCCTATCGCGGAATAATTCCCGCCGAATACCTCGCCGGGCTTACAGAGGAGATGAAGGTGGCCTTCTGGCGGCAGCAGCTTGCTTCTGGTCGCAGCATGACTCTCGTGGCACTTGATGGAGAAAAAGTTGTCGGCTGGGCTTCGGGCGGCCCAAGCCAAAGTGCCGAAAGTACGGCTGTCCGTGAAATCTTCGCGATCTATATTTCTCCGTCAGTCTGGCGCCGGGGTGTCGGACGGAAATTGATGCAGGAAATCGAAACTGCACTGCTTGGCACCGGGCCAATTATTCTTTGGGTGCTGCGTGAAAACCAATCGGCCTTTCAATTCTACGAAAAGCTCGGCTACCATCACGACGGCGGGGAAAAGGCCGCTGACTTTGGCGGCGTGCGACTTCAAGAGTTGCGACTCCGAAGGCATATCGGTGCAGCCAAACACTGCTGAATAACCACCCGGTGTGCGCGCGGGTGCGCGCGGGGTGTTGTCCGCGCAGGACTCAGTTTCAGTGCCAATACGTTTTGTTTGCGCTCGCCCGTCATTGGTAGAGGAGTACCATCGGCTTGGTTGACGCTTATGCCACCCAAAGAGACCCACATTCAACTCGCAGTCCGCGAATTCAAGCGCATGAAGGGACTTGCTGATGGTGCGATCGCGCAAATTTCCACCGAGCAATTTTTTGCCGTGCTATCGGCGGGAGACAATAGCGTCGCCATCATCGTGAAACACGTCGGTGGCAATCTGCTCTCACGGTGGACGGACTTTCTCACCGCGGATGGCGAAAAACCCGGGCGAAATCGTGACACTGAGTTTGCGATTCTGACAGAAGACACCCGCGAAAGTCTGCTGCGGCAATGGGAAGCGGGATGGACCACCCTTTTCGCCGCCATCGGGCCGCTGACCGATGGCGATCTCGATCGCACTGTCACCATCCGAAAGGAACCGTTGAGTGTGCGACAGGCCATTACTCGCCAGTTGACGCACTATTCCTACCACGTCGGACAAATCGTGTACCTGGCCAAGCACTACGCCGGCGGATCATGGCGAAGCTTGAGCATACCGCCGGGTGCATCCGCACAGTTCAATCAAAACCCCGCAAATTACGTTGGGGAGGCCTGGCGAAACAGCCCCAGCCGGCGCAGTTAGGGCTAATCAAGCATGGACAATCTGGCTCCGGTTTCCGTCCGGAAAATTTCTGTGGTGGTCGGTCGGCGGTGAAGTTGGACCGAACCGGTTTTTTATTTTCATTCGATCTCACCGAAAACCTTTGAGTGTACAAACGGGGAGATTTCATTCATTGGTCCGCACTATGCCAATGGCGCTGCCACATCGGTTTTCTGCGCCGCCCTGTTAGACACTGTCCATCTCACCCATAGAATCCCCATCGCAACAACCATGCACCAGACCATCCGCTCCCTGCCGAAATTTGCATTCGTAGCATTTGTATTCGCCGGATCTTTGCTGACCGCCTTGGCGCAGCCCAGTGCCAGTCCGGCCCCGTCTTTTCCTCAGCCGTCGCCCGCTTCCGGTCCGATTCCCGGACCGGCTTTTGGCGGCGGACCAAAAATTTCCCCCTCGGGGCTGCCTGCTCCCATGCTTCAGGGCATCATTTCGGATGATGAATTCAAGCAGTACACGGCGTTTCAGCAGCAGATCAATGAAGACCCGGCGATCAAAGATATTAACGCCAAAATCGCGAAACTTTCCAAGGAGCTCCAACAGCTCAGGGCGGAAGCGAATGCGACGCGGGAAAAACTGGTCGCCGCCAATCCTGAGATCAAAAAAATTCAGGACAAAATCACAACGGCACTGCACGCCCGCACCAGCAACGGGCCGATGCCCATGCCGATGCCAATGCCCGCACCCCAAAGAATCAATTAGCGTCCAACCGGCCGGACCAACTTTTGTGATTTGTAGCCCCCGGCGGTGCGCAGCCGGCTTGACCGACATGGTCAGACAATCTTGAAGATGAAGGGGGTCGCAGTTTCGTATCGACCGCCTTGGGTCGTGGTGAAGAGGTAGGCGGGCCGACCGTGGCGCAGCAGAAGCTGCGGTCGCTCGAAGCGTCCGTATTTCGTCATGTTCCTGGGCGCTGGAGGTTGGGCGACATAAGCGCGCACGGGCTGGTAGGCGATCAGCGGCTCGGACCATGTGAGGCCGTCATCCGATTCCATGATGAGCCCGACTTCATGACTGTATAGGCCCATGTCGCGCACGATCATTTTAAATTTGCCGTCCTCAAGCCAGACGAACGCGTCCTCGCACTGACGGTTCTGGCCGCGGCCGGAGAAATCGATCAGCGGATTGCGCGGGTGTTTCCGATACGGCCCCTCCAAGCGGTCGGCGATGGCAAGCCCATACTTGCGATTGCCGCGAATGGGTGGTTTGCCCGCATCGTATTCGGCGGTATTCCACGATTTATAATAAAGCCAGAATTAGCCATTGGGATGCTGGATCAACGACGGATTCGTGGTACAATGGTCGTCCCACGCACCGGTCGCGCCGGGCTCGAGCAGCGGCGCCGTGCTGCGTTCCCATGGTCCCTCCAGCGAAGCAGCCAGCGCGACGCCGATGCGCTTGGTGTCAGTCTTGCCGTTGGAGTTGCCCATGTAGAACAAAGCATAGCGGTCGCCGATTCTCCGGATGTGGGGATTATGGCAGGTGGTGGCGTCCCAGTGACCTGGTCCGCGCGGGGCGAGCACGGTACCACGGACGGTGTAAGGGCCTTCCGGTGCATCCGCGACTGCATGGGCAATCTCGGACGCATTGATCCAGCCAGCCATCCGCTTTTCGGCCGGCCAGCGGGAAAAGAAAACATGGATTTTGCCATCAGCTCCCTCGATCGGCGCATTGCACCAGACGTACCAGCCTTCCAGCTCAAGGATCCGGCCGATCGGGCGCAATCGTTTCGAAAAATCCGAAAACTTGTCCGCCGTGATTTCCTGACTGCTCTGCGCCCGAGCGAGCGTGGCCGCCAGGGGAAGCACGGCAAGACCACCGATAAATTCCCTTCGGGTGAGCATGGTGTGGTGGACCGCATCAGGAGCCAGCGGAAGTGATTTTCAAGCACCGATTTTTTCTATGAATTATCCAGCCACTCTGCTGAGGAACGGGCCATTTTCCCGAGCGCCAAACCAGAGGTGACTCACGACAACGCACGACCCATGCACCTTAAACCATGCAAGCGAGTTGCAGCCATCTTGCGGATGAAAAATTTGCTCCGTTGCGTCTATTGACTTGCCAAACTGAAACCCGGGGCTTCTGAATTTCAGCGAACAAACCGCTTTTGTCGGTGATTTGCCTTTGATATCATTTTGTCAGTTTACCCTCCGTCGTGGGCTCGCCAACGAGCCCTTAATCTGGATCTGACCCTTACAACGCCCCCATCTGTATTCTGCACGGACATTCAGTGCCGCGTGCATATGGGATTGTCGGCTGATCGGAAAGTCGCGGGAAAGTCTACGACGGTTGATCACCGAAGCTCGTCAGTTTCGGCTGCAACGGAACTTCGGGCCGAACTTCGCTGTCTTAGCCTTCGCCAGTCCGCACTCATTAGTCTCGTCCGCACATTAATCGTAGCGCCCATTTCCAGTTCACCCCCGCGTCTGATCCCCACTTCGACGTGAAGCTCAAAGCTCTTTAACCCCGCCCCCCGTGAGCATCCCCACCCTCATTGTCATCGGAATCGCAGTCATCGCTGTCGCCTCGCTGATCGCGTTGGTTCATGCCGTCGCTCACGCCGAGGAAGGCTACGAAGATACCACCGGCTACCACCAAAAAAAGCCCGGACAGGAAGTCGCGAGCCCCGCGACCGTCGACACCGGCAATCCTTGGGATCAAATTGAAGGCTCCAGTTGTCCCTGGAGTTTCAAGCCCACTCTCGGCCACAGCGATTTTTCCATCCATCAGCCGTAAGTTTCTGTTCGTTCCAATCCCATCCGTTGGGGAAAGAAACAGACCGGTTAGCAAACACCGCGCGACGATTCTGTGTTCAGGCACTATTGATGCCACGTCCGCACGACAAACTCTACGAACTGCTTTTGTCCCGGAAGTTCGGTCAGCACTTCCGCCGGAGCCTTGCGCATCGGACTGTGCCCCGCCTTATCTTTTATGCGGTCTTCTGTCCTTTGGTGCTTTTCACCTCGATCGCCGCAGGGTTGATCTCTAAAAACCGAGGCTGGATCGCCGGCTTGCTCGGGGGAGAGGCGGGAATTTGCACCGGTCTGTTCGTTTGGGTACGGCTCTGGGCTTGGACAAAGCAAAGAGCCTACAGGCAATGGAGACAGCATTATGAGTCTGACTGAATATCACGATACCAAGACAATCCGACGTCATGACCATATGGCAGCGTAGAGAACTCAACGATCAACTCCCCGCACGGGTGATTTGACGCTTATCGGCTTGCCCGTCCCAACAAGCGTGGCAGGGTTACGATCTCCGACAGGTTCGCTCTGCCAGAGCGATATCAGGGCGCATCCCTTCGCTTTCCACCACCCATGAAAAACAAGGTCTTCAGCGTATTATTCGTGCTAGTGATCGCAACCAGCACTTTTGCCGCAACCGCCGTTGGCAAACTGATCCACATCGAGCTGACGGCGCCGGATAAAATCCTGGTCGACGGCAAGTCGGCCACGCTTGCCACCTTGAGCTCGGTGGTCGGCGGTCTCGTCCAGGACAAGGAGCACACTGCGGTTGAGATCAAGGTCCCCGAAAAAGCGGACAAAGCCAAGGTTGAGGAAATCAAAGAAGCCTGCCGCAAAGCCGGGATTTCACTGTTTTCCATCGCGACCAAACCCTGATCTTGCTGCGGCACCGCGCGGACGAAGTCCGTGCTAAGATATTCCATCGTGATTGAAAAAACACAATGCCAGTGAACGACCCGGCTCAACCGAAGGAATTGCCGCCGACAGCATCGGCGGGAAATGTCGGCGAAATCAGGTGCTTGATCGAGGAAAGTCCGTTGCCGCCCGAAGCCACAGCCGACGGATCCGGCGTCAAACACTCGGCATCGCCACCCGCCGACCAGTTGTCCCCCGAAGAGCAAATGCGTCTCTTTGCAAAAGAGCTCAAAGAACAGGACTGGGGGCATCAGCCGTGTTGAGATTCAATTGAAAGCCGACCGGGTTGTTTGTTCGCCAGCCCCCCAGCGAGGGACACAGCCCGTCGCGTTGCGAGCCCCCGTCGAAAAGCGCGGGTGCTCGCCCCGGCCCAACCGATCGGGCTATTTTTTTTCCGGCGGGGTTTCCTTGTCTCCCGGCTTGTCCATGTAGCCTTTGAATTCCATGGGCCCGAGATCAACCCGACCGCCCCGCTCGCGTGAGATGCGTTTGCCCACGATGGAGGCTGCCTTCATCTCCCGGCCAAAAAAACCGGCTCCGCTGTCGATCAAAGCCGGGGTGGTTTCAACGAGAGAAACGCCCTGGGCGGGAGTGCTCATCTTGGTCCGCCAAAGCAATTTCTTCTCTCCGCGCGCGACGGAGGCGCCGTCGTAGGCGGAAATCACCACATAATAGCAGTCATCCAGCACCTGCTCGACCAGGTTCCGGGTCAGGTCGTCGCGGTTGGCGAAACGATAGACGGGATCAAACACCGAGGGCATCCGCCCGCCGAGCATATCCTGTTCTCGCAGCGCCTTGGCGAGTTCCTTGGCGAAGGCGGTGCCGCCAACGAGCGCGGCCCGGGACAGCACATTCTGGTGGTTGATGTCCGGAAATCCGCCCTCCCCGGTTTCAATATCACCTTGGTCCAGTTTATTATGCACTCCCCAGAAAAAAACCAGCAGCAGTGCCGGAGGATGTTCCGGGCTGCCGGGCAGATAACCGCTGGCGGCGAGCGCATGTTGGACACGCGGTTCGAGATCTTGATTGGACACTTTGCCCGACTCCACCGCAACGGACCCCTCCTCATGAAACCCGGCGCAAAACACATAGTAATAGGTCGGATTCTCCGGAGTCGGCGGCTTGAGCTTGCGGCCTTCGTCGGTCATTTCGGTGATGATCGATATCGCCAGCAGCGGGTGCTTTTGGAATGCCCTGGGCAAAAGTGAAAATTCCCACAATGGGTCGGATTTCTTCGGCAGGGGAGCTGCGGCCGGGGGCGTCACGGCGCCGGCTGAAGCGCAGTACAGGCAGCCGCCGGTTATCAGGGTCAGGATAATCCGTCCAAACATGGCGCTGTTCATAAAACAAAAATATCTCTCCAGATGGTCATAGCGGCTGTCCATTGATGTTGCATCTGATATGTTGCTAGTGTCCTGTAAGCTAAGTTCATTCACAAAGTCTTTTTGATCCGATCAAGGATCAAATCGGCCGAGGCCGTCCAAATGAAGGGCACCGGGTTCTGATTATTGGTGTGGATATATTCGTCGATGGCCGCCACCAGTGCCGGGAGGCTGCGAAAGGAATCGCGCCGGATGCGTTGATCGGTGATTTTGGCGAACCAGCGTTCGACCTGGTTGAGCCAGGAGGCACTGGTGGGGGTGAAGTGCAGGTGATAGCGCGGCCGTTTTTTGAACCACGCTGCGACCTTGGATGTCTTGTGGGTGCCGTAATTATCGAGCACCAAATGGATCTCGAGGTTGGCGGGCACATTACGGTCGATCAGGTCGAGGAAGCGCAGGAACTCCTGCTGGCGATGGCGGGAGTGGCATCGCCCGATGACTTTACCGGTGGCGATATCGAGCGCCGCAAAGAGTGAGGTGGTCCCGTGCCGATGGTAATCATGGGTGGCTCGCTCGGGCTGTCCTGGCCGAAGTGGCAGGAGCGGTTGGGAACGTTCCAAAGCCTGGCATTGGCTTTTTTCATCCACGCAGAGCACCAGCGCGCGCGCCGGCGGACTCATATACAGACCGACAATGTCTCGCACCTTTTCGACGAAGAACGGATCGGTAGAGAGCTTGAAGTTGTCCTGCCGGTGCGGCTGGAGCCCAAAAGCCTGCCAAATCCGACTGATGGTGTCGTGGCTCAATTTGGTTTCCCGCGCCATCGAACGGGTGCTCCAATGCGTGGCCGCCTTCGGCTTGGTTTCCAATGTCTTGGTGATGACCGCCTCCACTTGCTTGTCGGTCACGGTCCGGGGTGGACCGCTCCGCGGCATGTCGCCCAGTGCCTCCAGCCGACCCGTGACAAACCGCTTCCGCCATTTGCCCACCGTCATGGCCGAAGTTTCCACCTTGCGTGCCACCTTCTGGTTGCTCGCCTCCTCAGCGCAGGCGAGCACAATGCGGGCGCGGAGCGCGGCGCGCTGACTCGTCTTGGGGCGGCGGGCGATCAAGTTCAGTTTTTCTTCCTCATCCGCGGTCAAAATCAGCGGTGCTTTGGGTCGTCCGGTTCTCATCGCCATGGTCCTGACAGGAAATCAATCCATAGCAATACTTATATAACGAATATAGCTTACAGGACACTAGCGATCAGAAGCGAATCGATCAAGCCATTGATCGCCGTAATAGCAATCACTTCGCTCGCGCCGCAGATAAGGCTGGCTTCCGCACAGACACCCGCAGGAACTCCCCAAGATCAAAGCGATCTCGTTGCGACGGAACCCAAACATCTGTCGTCGCATATTTCCACCGCGCTCCGGAAACAACTCCCCGCTTTCACCGCCATCGTGGGAAAAAAGGCGGTGCCATCCCTGGAGAAAACCAGCGACGCCGGTAAAAAGAGCCGCCAAGCGCGCTGCGCAGTGAGCTCATCCGCCCGGAATCCTCGCCAGCGTTTCTCCCGGCAGGCAGCCTGCAACGCGCCTGACAGCATGATCGCCAAATCCCGATTTTGACCGTTGCCAATTTGCCACCGCTGACTAGGTTCTATCCAACGTAAGAATGCTCCGATGAAAACCACCCCATGGCTGTTGCTGGTTTTTCTGCCCCTGCCCCTTTTTTCCGGTGAAGTCAGGACGGGGGACAACGTTGACCAGGTTCAAACGGCGCTGGGCGCGCCGCATGGCAAGATACACATGGGGAACCGAGAGCTTTTGTCTTTTGATCGTGGCGAAGTCGAACTGACCTCCGGCGTGGTAACCCGCGTGGCCTTGCGCCAGGAAGAGGCCCAGGCAGCATTCGAAGCCAGGCGCGCAGCCGAGGTTTTGCGTCTGCGCGAGGAGCAAGCCATCCGCCAGGCCCAACTAACCGCCGAGGGCGCGGCGCTTAAGGCCGGCAAACTCGCTGATGCCGCCTTTCAATCCGCATCGCCCAGATTCCAAGTGGAATTCTGGCGAAATTTCGCCAGCCGCTATCCCGGTGTGTCCTGCTGGGAAGAACTGAGCCGCGCCCGGGCGCGCTTCTACGAGCAGGAACACGCTGAACAACTGGCGGAGGAAGAAGCGCAACGTCTGGCCGAGATCAAAGCCCGTGAGTCCGAGCAAGCAATGTTTTATCCGATTTATTCGTACGATTACGATCGCCGTTACTATGAGGCGAGAAGACAAGAACGACTGGACCGGGGATATTATGAACGCATCCGCGGTTCCCACTCGGGACGCATTGATGCGACCTGCCGGGACAATCGACTGAAGCCCGTTGTTCCCGACCGGAACAATCCACCAGCGTCAAGCCACACCGCCATGGCATTCGCCGGCCAGAACTGGCTTGGCTGGCCCACCGGGGCGGAAATCGCCCAATTGAAAGCACGGGATCAAACCGATTCTCGATTACGGATTCGCTAAACCGGGCACCCAGGCAAGCCGGGGACGATCCCTCTGGTGAAAAGTGGAACGCCGCGGCGGTGTCATTTGTATCGCGGTTTGAGGCAAGGCATGAGATTTTTAACGCTCGCTTATGCGCCCAAATCCACTCGATACCCAACGCCGCCAACTGTACGCGCGCACCGTCCAACACATGGGACAGCGGTTGAGCACGGCCGGTGATCACGTCGGAGTGATTGCAGCGCTCCGTTGGGGGATGCAGGAGCTTGACCGCACCTACGCAGGAACTCCTGAAAAAGTGAAAGCGTCGGTCGCGTGCCGGTCCGGCTGCGCCCATTGCTGCAGTGCTCCCGTGGACGTGCAGGCCCATGAAGTGTTTTTTGCGGCTGAGCACATTCAGTTGAATTTTTCCCCTTCCGCCCTGGCCGGAGTGATCGAGCGCACCGCCGCCCATCGCCGGCGCGCGTCCGGTCTCGGCTGTGCCGAGCGCGACCAACTGCGGCAGCCCTGCGCGCTGCTGCATGAGGGCCGTTGTTCGATCTATGCAGGCCGCCCCGAGGCCTGCCGGGCCCATCACACCAACAACGCTTCAACCTGTGCGGCCCATTCAAGCGATCCCGGCGTCGACCTCGCCAAAGCGTATATCCCGACACTGCGATCGCGCATGTTTGCGGTGATGCTGGGGCTTGACGAGGCAATGGAAGCAACGGGCTTTGATGACCGCGCCTATGATTTCGGCTCGGCGTTGCACGAGGCGCTGACGAACAGCCTCTGCCAGGCGCTCTGGATGCGCCGGAAACCGGCGTTTCCCGATTCATGCCTCGCCGACCCGGACGTGAATTCCAAATTGCCGCGGGAATAACCGGTGCCGCACGATCGCCTGCGGCGCAGTTTGCCGCATGATTTTTCACGGGAAGCACAGAGCGGAGTTGCAGCGTCGGGCGGAGCACCCACACTTGGGGCATGAAACTTGGCGTCAGAGCCCATGATTTTGGCAAACTTCCCATCGATGAACTCGCGGCCCGGATCGCCTGCCACGGATTGTCCTGCGTGCAACTGGCACCGCCGAAAGCGATTGTCGGTTTCGACTCGGATGCCGGCCGGTTCAGCCCCGGTTTCGCTTATCATGTGCGGGAGGCCTTTCAGCGGCAAAACATCCAGATCGCCGTGCTCGGTTGCTACATCAATCTCGGGGATCGCGACGCCGCGCAACGCCGGCCCCAGCTCGAACGCTTCAAGGAGTACATCCGCTTCGCCCGCGATTTCGGCTGCAGCTTCGTCGGTACGGAGACCGGCTCGGTAAACTCGGATTTCTCCGCGCATCCCGACAATCAGGGCGAGGCCGCCTTCCAGACCGTGCTCGCGAGTGTGCGCGAACTGGTGCGCGAAGCGGAAAAATTCGGCGTGTTCGTCGGCATCGAGGGCGTGGAACGTTACGTCATCTCCTCGCCGCGCCGGCTGAAGCGGTTGGTGGACGACGTGGATTCGCCCAATCTCCAGGTGATCTTTGATCCTGTGAATCTCCTCTGCGCCCAAAATTACCGCAGCCAGGACGACGTCACCGATGAAGCCCTGTCCCTGCTGGGCGATCGCATTTGCATGGTCCACGCGAAAGATTTCACGATCACAAACGAAAAATTCGAAGAGCTTCCGGCCGGCCGCGGGCAGTTGCACTATCCGCGGCTCATGAAGTGGATCAAAGACCACAAGCCATGGGTCAATGTTCTGCTGGAAAACACGCAACCGGCAACCATTGGGGAGACGGTCACGTTCATGCAGGAATCCTACCGTTCGGCCTGAGCCGCAGGATGAACATTCTGCCCTGGGATTCCACCTCAGACGCCACAATCGTCGGCGATTATCTCGCTGCGGCCGAAGTCGGCCGGGCACGCGCGGCTGAAGATGTTTTACGCGTGGCGGGTTTCTTGACCTCGGCGGCTCCGACCTGGCCGGCTTTCTTGAGAAACTCGGTGAGCCGGATGACCTCGACACCAGCGAGCATCACGATGCCGATGCCATGGGTGTCGTTGAGATTCCAGAGCAGATCCTTCTTGTAGTATTCTGAGGTGAAGGAGAATTCCGAGCCACGGCAGACGCCATGGATGTTGCCGAGCCGGTCGATGGAGAAACGGTTGAGCGCTTCCCAGGCCTTGAACACCGCGCGGATGTAGTCCGCAGGCTTTTCGAGCCAGCCATATTGGACGCCCCGGGCAAAGGCATAGGCGAACATGGAGGTGCACGAGGTCTCAGGATACGAGTCGTGCTCATTCAACACCTGGTGCCACATACCCTGTTCATCCTGTTGCGCGAGGAACCCGGCGCAAAGTTCGCGGAACATGGTGAGCAGATCGGGCCGCAACGCGTGGTCCGCCGGCAGCACTACCAGCAATTCGGACAGGGAGAAGATCACCCAGCCGTTGCCGCGGCCCCAAGGCACGCCAGTCGCGAGTTTCCGGGTGAAATCATAGACGTGCGACATCAGTTTCCACTCGGGAAGGTAGAGCAGTTTTTTAAAACCGATGAACTGTCGGGCGGCATCATCCACATAACACTGCTCGCCCGTCAGTTGGTAGTAACGGCAGAGGAAGGGCACGCTCATGTAGAGATCGTCAGCCCAGAGTGTGTCCTCATGGAAGGTGTGCATGAGGTTCTTCCGGAAAAACGTGCCGTCGGGCAGGCGGATCTGTTTGTTCGTGATGTAATCGGCCACATAGTCCGAGATCTCGCGCATGCCGGAGATTTCAAAATACTTCGCGACCTCCAGCACACACGAACCGAACGAGCCGCAATCATCGAGACTGTCGATACTGGTGAGCAGATGATGGACGTTGGTGGCGCCGCCGTATTGTTTCCGGTCCCACAGGGCGTAGTGGAAAATGTCGGCGCAAAACTGCATGTGGCTGACGATATAGGCCTGTATTTCCGCCGAACCCAGCGCCCGGGAACTTTGCAACAGCCCGTACATCGTGACGCCCAACGGATAATTCCAGCGGCCGTACAGCGCGTTGTCGTTGTACGGTCTCACCCACATTTCGGGCGCATCGAGCCGCCAGTAGACTTCTCCATCGACGCCGGGCGCAACCTTGTGAAGATTGCGCAGCCGCGCCAGATCGAGTTTTTCCCCGGCCGGAAAAAGACCGAGATAGATCCACGGCAACGCCGGTCCTTGGAGATTGCACGGGCTGGAAAACGCAACGGTCTCCGCACCATCGCGGAGAACCAACTCGTATCCCCAATCGCGCGCGTGCCCGACTGCCCGCACCATCACGTCGTTCTGGCCAAACGGCGCTTCTACGGTGGCGGAAAACGAACCGGACTTGGTGGCGACGAACACCACGTTGTCCGCAATCGAAACGGTGATCGGCGCCAGACAATGGCCGCTCAAGACATACCGGCCCACTCCGGGGCGCAAAAACATCCCGCGCGTCCAGCCGACCGCACAAGCCCCGGCCGCCTCACCGAAGATGCGCCGGAGCTGGCCCATCGCACGTTGCTTCTTGCTCCACTGCTGATCCGGTCCCCAGACCAAACCCGTGTCCGCCTCCGTCATGCCGGCTCCCGGAATCACCGCCAACTCGGCGGCCTGCGGCGGGGTGAAAATCCAGCCTTCCTGCCCCGGACGCTCGTCCGTCGGCATGAGAAAATAATACGGCAGCTTGCCCAGCCAGGTGCCGAAAATGCCGCCAAAGCCGCCGCGGGTTCTTTTGAAGCGAATGACCAAATGGTTCCAACCCGCCTTGAGCGGAATCGTGAGACCGTGCCGGCTGTCCGCATACCGTTCCTCAAAAATACTGGAGCGGTAGACGCACACCTGGTTGCAATACAGCATCGTCGGGCTGTGTGAGGTGACGTCGAACCTGATCTCCGAAGGCGCATCCGACCACATCCGGGCCCACGCATACACATAGGAGCCGAAGGCGGCATCCGGAAACTCCCGGTTGAAGTCCGCCTGGTAACGGTAATCCTTTCCCCGCATGATGCCCCGTCGCTGATAGGCGCGAAACGTCGGTGCGTGTGGCGGATTTTTTCCGCGATAGCGCCGGACGATGACATCAAGGGTTTTCTCTGCCTGCATGCCCGCAGAGGCGAACATGCTTTGATGAGCTTCAAAATAGGGAGTCATGGGGCGGGCGGAATGGGTGTGGATAAAGTGAGTCACCCTTGGAATAACGGCCATGACAAGCCGGCGTTTTCGGATGACAGATGCAAACGGAGCATGGGAATGTCAGTGAACAGCAGCGCACGAGGGATAAGTCGTAACGCCTAATAGACATCCAAATCCCACGCGCTCAACGGTGAACGCGTCTGACTGTAAGAATCCTCCATTTCATCCCTGCCGTCCGCATGGTCAGAACCCTCACAGACAATCGCTTCCAGCGGCAAGACCGCATCATGTCCGCTCAGTCGAACATTTCAGTCCTCAAAGCCAAAGCATCCTTTATGAACCAAAGCCAAGCGGGAATCACCGCTGGGTTATCTGGCCCAATTGGCGACGGAGCCTTTCAGCCGGATTTGTTTTCTCCCGAATCAGACGGGACTTCAGTGGCAACCACGTCGATCACCTCGTCAGCCCGCATCCCCGAATGCCGGTTTGGCATCGCAGCCGGTCTCGATCGAACCCAGCGCGACCGTCCCAAAATCAACTGGACCAGATAACCCGCCAGGCCAGTGACAACAATAAGCGCGGCGGCGAAAAACCCCGCAACCAAAACGGTGGTGGCGATAAAACCGGCCAGAAGAAGGCGCAGGGCTCGCATGGATCATAGCCCCCCGGACTGGTGGAAAATTGCACGGAAAAAGATCCCGCTCGCTCAACGGCTGCGACTTATGCTCCATGGCATGCACATGGCGAATAAGGAAAATCTGGATGGCGTGAACAACCGGCAGGAGAATTTGCTCTGACCCACACCCGCAGGGCATTCATCGAGAGTCCGTCTTTTGCATCGCAGGCGTCTCCGGCTCCAGCGTGACCCCCGCTTGAATCAACTGGCGGCGGAGCGGACGAATGAAACGGGCGGCGAGTTCCTCACATCGGAAAACCACGTCCATGCCGTCTTCGCCGGTGACGAAGAAAATCAGCTCCTCAAGTTCCAAGATATCCTCGTCGCTGAAATGCTCCTCGATCACCGACTGGTTGCCTTCCAACGCGGTGAGCACCGGCCAATATCGCTCGGCGGCGGGATCGGCGGGTTGCAGGCAGACTTTGCCGTGCAATCCGGCGCGGGCAATCCGGTCGGCGAAATCGCCCAGCCGGCGATAGGCGTAGGCGAGATTGGCGAGGCGGGTCTGCCGGAGCAGCGCCTCGCGTTGATGAAGAAGTTTGGAGAGGTTCATGAGATTGTTTTCCAAGTTGAAGGTTGAACTGTCATCCCACTCCCGGCCGTTTTCCGACGGACGGGCGCACGGTTGAAACCTGACGGCACGCGGGTGCCACCAAACACAGACACTGGAAGACCAAACGATAGCCTTGCTGACCGTATCACTCGATACCCCGGCAACTATCTGAACACTGTTCGGATATTTTCCGCCCACCTGCAGAATTCACTGACGCTGCGATCAACTGTCATGCTGTCTGACTCAAATCACGCTATCAACCGTGCATCTGAAGAACACTGACCAGTCACCCGTAAACATCGGTACATTCCTTCAGGTCTCAAGCTATTTTTGCGCACCCATATCGTCTCGGCACCGACCTGGATCAATTGAGGCTAGACACCGGGGCCGTCGTTATGGAACTTGAGCGGTGCTGTTATCGGCAACCCCGCCGTAGATTTGATCAGAATCACCTCCATGAATACCCCCCTGTTTTCACTTCGTCGCCTCGCCCTCACCGCTGCTGCTCTGGTCCTCGCCGGCACCGTGCTGACCAATCCTCTCCGGGGCGCAGGCGAAGAAGTCGCCGTCGTCGTCAAGATCGGCGGCATCCCGTGGTTTTCCGTCATGGAAACCGGCCTGAAAAAAGCCGGTGCCGAAACCCACCTGAACGCCTTTCTGGTCGGCCCGACCACCGCCGATCCCGCGCAGCAAGTCCGCGCGGTGGAGGATCTCATCGCGCGTAAAGTCCGGGTGATCGCCGTCGTGCCCAACGATGCCACCGCGCTTGAACCCGTCTTCGCCCGCGCCCGCGCCGCCGGCATCACTGTCCTGACCCACGAATCGCCGAACCAAAAAGGCGCCGCCTGGGATCTCGAGATGATGGACAACCAGGAATACGCCGCGAAAAATCTCCGCCGGCTCGCCGAGGCGATGGGTGGCGAGGGCGAATACATCGTCTACGTCGGATCACTGACGGTCCCGCTGCACAATCTCTGGGCGGATGCGGCGATCGTCTACCAGAAGGAACACTATCCGAAAATGCACCTCGTGGCGGATCGTTTTGGCGTGGCGGAAAGCGTGGATGACAGTTTCAACACCGCCCGCGACGCCCTGCTCGCCCATCCGAATTTGAAGGGAATCCTTACCTTCGGCAGCCAGGGACCGATCGGTGCCGGACGCGCCGTGAAGGAACGCGGCCTGACCGGCAAAGTCGCCGTGGTTGGCGGCTTCTCTCCCTCGCAGGGACGCAAACTGCTGAAAGAGGGTGTCATCGCCGAAGGCTTCATTTTCAACCCCTTCGAAGCCGGCTACGCGCTGGGTTATCTCGCAAAAATGATCGTAGATGGAAAACCCATCCAGGATGGCCTGGAAATTCCCGGCCTCGGCAAAGCGAAGGTGGACACGGTTAATCACATAATACGTTTTGACCGGATCCATTCGCTCAACCGCGAGACCATCGACGAATTCGCCGCGCTTGGGCTCTGATTATCAATTCCCATGGATGAACGCGCGCCCTGCTCCGGACCATCACGTCCGGCGACGCCCTCAGCCGCGGTGACCGCAGGCGTGGAGCTGACGGGCATCAGCCGGCGCTTCGGCGGAGTGCAGGCGCTTTCGGGGGTTGATTTCACGGTGCGACCGGGCGAAGTCCATTGCCTCGCCGGGGAAAACGGCTGCGGCAAAAGCACCTTGATCAAGATTCTCTCCGGCGTGCTCGCACCCGACAGCGGTCAGATCGTGCTCGACGGTTCGGCGCATGCCCGTTTGTCGCCGAAGATTTCCCAATCCGCCGGCATTCAGGTCATCTATCAGGATCTCGCGCTTTTCCCCAATCTGACCGTCGCGGAGAACATCGCCTTTCATCAACACGTCGGACGAGTCTGGCAGCTCGTGCCCGCGCGCGCGCTGCGCCGCACGGCGGAGGCGGTGCTGGCGCGCCTCGGCCTCTCGCTGCCCCTCGACACCCTCGTGCAGGATCTGCCCATCGCCTCGCGCCAGCTCGTTGCCATCTGTCGTGCGCTCGCCGTGGCAGCGCGGCTCGTCGTGATGGATGAACCCACGGCATCGCTTACCCATCAGGAAACCGACGCCCTGCTCGCCACCATCCGCAGCCTCAAGTCCCACGGCATCGCCACGGTCCTCGTGAGTCACCGGCTCGACGACATGATGAAAATCGGCGACCGTGTGACGGTGCTGCGCGACGGGGCGAATGTCGGGACATTCGCGATGAATGAAATGGATCGCCACCGGCTGGGCGAACTCATCACCGGGCAAAAACGCACGGCGGCGACCATCAAGACGCGCTTCACCGGCACCGCGCCGCCGGTGCTCGCCGTGCGCGGCCTGACGTGCGACGGCCAGTATGCGAACATTGATCTGGCAGTGCGGCCTGGAGAAATCCTCGGTCTTACGGGTCGCCTGGGCTCGGGCCGGACCGAACTCGCCCTCTCGCTGTTCGGCATGAATCCGCCCGATGCGGGAGAAATTTTGATCGATGGACGGATTGTCCGGTTGCCGGATAATCGCGCGGCCATCCGCGAAGGCATCGGCTATGTGTCGGAAGACCGGCTGGCGCTCGGACTGATCATGCCGCAATCAATCGCCGAGAACACGGTGGTCACCGTGCTGGACCGGTTGTGCGGGCCGCTCGGGCTGATCGATCATCGGCAACGCGGGCAGACCATCGCGCATTGGATGGGCGAACTGCAGGTGAAAACCGCGACCGCCGAGCGCCCCGTGCGGGAATTGTCCGGCGGCAACCAGCAACGCGTGGTGCTGGCCAAGTGGCTGGCCACGAAACCTCGCGTGCTGATTCTTGATTCGCCCACCGTCGGCGTCGATGTCGGTGCCAAGGCCGGTCTGTATCGCACCATCGATGAACTTGCCGCACTCGGGCTGGCGATCATCTTGATTTCCGACGAGGCGGAGGAGGTGCTCCAGATGGCGCATCGTGTCCTCGTCATGACCAATGGCCGGATCACCGGAAGCTTTCAACCGGCGGACGTGACCGAGGATCAACTGCGGGAGGCCATCAATGCGTAATCGTCTCACCGCTTTGGGCCGGAGCCATGAACTGCGCCTGGCGGTCATCGCGATCCTCTTCGCCGTGTTTTTTTCATTTACCGCCCCGGGCTTCTGCTCGCTGGGCAACCTGAAGGATCTGCTCGAAAGTCAGGCGGTGCTGGCGATCATGGCGGCCGGGTTGCTGGTGGTGTTGATCGCCGGCGGCATCGATATCTCATTCCCGGCGATCGCCGCGGTCAGCCAGTATCTCGTCGCCTCCCTCATTTTGCGCCCAGGCGGCAACTGGGCGCTCGCGTTTCTTCTGGCCGGCGGACTGGGCCTGCTGTTTGGCCTGGTCAACGCGCTCTTGATTCACGGTCTGAAAGCCCCGCCGGTCATCGTGACGATTGCGACGATGACTTTTTATTTCTCGATGCTGATGTTCAGCACGAAAGGCGCCCCCCTCTACGATCTGCCCGATTGGTTCACGGCAAAAATCGCGGTTTTGACCGTGCCTTTTCCGGTCATCGTTGCGGGCGTCATCCTCGCCGCGACCGCGTTCCTGTTGCGCCGGCTTTCGCTCGGCCGGCAGATTTACGGGCTCGGCGGCAATCCGGAGGCGGCGAAGCGCATGGGCTGCAACATCGCGCGGTTACAGTTTTTTGTTTATGGATTTTCCGGGACGATGGCCGGCATCGCCGGTCTGATGCAGGCGCACCGGGTCGAGGAGGTGGTGCCCAACGCGCTGATCGGCCGCGAGCTCGACGTGCTGGCCGCCGTGGTTCTGGGCGGCGCGAGTCTGGCGGGCGGAGCCGGCAGCGTCAGCGGCACCCTGCTCGGTATTGCGCTCCTGGCAATGCTGCGCAACGGACTCACTCTGCTCGGCGTATCGTCCTATTCATTCGGCGCCGTCACGGGACTCGTCATTTTGCTGAGCGTGAGCGCCACCGCGCTCGCCCAGCGCCGGCTGCGTCGGAAAGGAGGGAGTCATGGCAGCGCCTGACCACGCATCCCGCGATATGAACACACCGGCACCGCCTCTTCCTTCCGCCCCGCACACCAAGCGAGATCCGCTGACCGGACTGTTCATCGGATTGCTCATGGTGGCCGTGGCAATCTTCGGCGGCCTGTCGCCGGAACGTTTTTTTTCCACCGAAACCTGGCGCTCGATGGCGTTTCAGTTGCCGGAGCTGGGCATCCTCACGCTGGCAATGATGATCCCGCTCATCAGCGGCGGCCTCAACCTCGCCATCATTGCCACCGCGAATCTCAGCGGATTGGTGATGGCGACGGTGCTTACCCGGCTGCTCGGGCCGGAAAGCTCGCCGGCCCTTGTGGCCGGAGTCATCGCGCTGGCCTTGTTCGCCGGACTGGGAGGGGCGCTGCTGACGGGACTGTTGAGCGGCACGATTGTCGCCAGCCTGCGCGTGCATCCCATTCTGGTTACGCTCGGCACGATGATGCTGGTGAAAGGCATTGCCGTCGCCGCGACGCGGGGCGGAGTCATCGGCGGGTTTCCGTCTGCGATTCAATTTCTCGGCAACGGCACGCTTCTCGGCGTCCCGGTCTCGATGATCATCTTTGGCATCTGTGCGGCGGCAGTGGGAGTGCTGCTCCGCCGCACTCCGTTTGGCGTCAGCGTGCGGATGATCGGATCCAACGAGCCCGCAACCCGGTTTTCGGGCGTCAACACCACGCGCGTGCTCATCGGGGTTTATCTGGTGTCGAGTTGCCTATGTTGGGTGGCCGCGTTGGTGATGATCGCCCGTTTCAACTCGGCCCGCGCCGGCTACGCCGAATCGTATCTGCTCGTCACCATTTTGGCGGCAGTGCTTGGCGGCGTGGATCCCTTCGGCGGTTTTGGCCGCGTGCGCACCGTCGTACTCTCGCTGGTGCTGTTACAGATTATTTCCACCGGTTTCAATCTGCTTGGTTTCAGCCCTCATCTGACCGAGGCGATCTGGGGGGCAACGATGATTCTCGCCCTCGTTATTTCATTTGTCCGCACCCGGCGGGAAAATCGGCCGGCTCCGGCCAACTGAACCATTGCCGCGGCCGGGCGTTACGTTCATCAAGGCCGGTCCATGCCCGACTCCGCTTCCCTTCCGCCTGCGTCCGATGGCGCTTCACCCGCGCCACACCGTCGCCGTCCCCGCTATGCCGGAAAAAACCCCCGGCGCTTCGAGGAAAAATACAAGGAGCTGAATCCCGGGCGTTACGCGGAGGACGTGGCCAAGGTGCTCGCTTCCGGCAAAACCCCTGCCGGCAGCCACCGGCCCATCATGGTCTCGGAAATCCTGGCAGCGCTCGCGCTCCAGCCCGGTGAACTCGCCGTGGATTGCACGCTGGGCTACGGCGGCCACACCCGGGAGATGCTCGCCCGCATCGCTCCGGCAGGCGGTCAAGTTCGCGGCCGGTTGATCGGGCTGGATGTCGATCCGATCGAACAGCCCAAAACCACTGCACGTTTGCGTGAGGCCGGTTGGGACGAAAAAGTTTTCGCATCCGTCCGCAGCAATTTCGCCGGACTGCCCAAGGTCCTCGCCCAATGCGCGCCTGAGGGGGCCGACGCCATTCTCGCCGACCTCGGCGTTTCCTCCATGCAGCTTGATGATCCGGCGCGCGGCTTCACTTTCAAAACCGACAGCCCGCTCGACATGCGCCTGAATCCCTCGCGCCCGCCCTCCGCCGCCGACTGGCTCGCCAAGGTCTCCGCCGCCGATCTCGCCACCGCCCTCACGGAAAATTCCGATGAGCCCCGCGCCGAGATCCTCGCCCAAGGCCTCACCGCCCGGCGCATGCGCACGCCCATTACCCGCACCCTGCAACTTGCCGAGGCGGTCCGGGAAATTCTGCAGCAACACAAACCCGGCCGTGATCGGGAGAATGACGACGCCTGTGTGCGCCGGGTTTTCCAAGCGCTGCGCATCGCCGTGAACGACGAGTTTGGCGTGCTCGACTTGTTTCTGCGCCACCTGCCCTCCTGCCTGAAACCCGGCGGCCGCGTGGCGATCCTGACGTTTCACTCCGGCGAAGACCGGCGCGTCAAACACGCCTTCCGTGAAGGTGTGCGCAGCGGCATCTACACCTCGACCAACGAGGCAGTCATCCAAGCCGGGCCCGAGGAACGACGCGCCAACCCCCGCAGCACCTCCGCCAAACTCCGTTGGGCCGTGCGGGGTAAGTAGTCCATTAAACTTCAGGCGAATCCGCCCGGAATTTGTAGTTCAATAGACCGCTTGGCCCGCCCACCACCATGCGGCCCCGTGCAACCCGGCCCCGATCAAGAAAATCAGGCAGAAAATCCAGCTCACCGCCGATGACCGGGTGAATAGCACCGGCTGCAGGATGGCGCGCACCAGCCAGAACCCGGCCATAAACATCAGCATCGCCCGTCCTAGCGCTGTCCCGGTGAATTCTGCCGCATATGCCGCTTGCAGGATTGCCATGAATCCGAAGACGAAAATCAGCATACAGTTCATCACCTGCATCACCCCGCGATTCACCGGGTTCACCCGCGACAATTGGTCCCGCCAGCGGAATATCCTCCAAAACCCGAGATGAAAAACGGTCAACGCCAGATTATAGCCGGCCGCCGCGAACAGCCATCCGTGGGAATTCATTCCATTTTGCTACCTCCCTTCTGACACAGCCGCAAGCCCGTCTTCGCGCTTCCCCTCCCCATTGTCTGTGTCTATCCGTGTTCCATCCGTGGTTTCTCCCTCCCACAATTCCGAAACCCTCACCGGCGTCCTTGAGCGCATTATCTTCTTCAACGAGGAGAACCACTATACCATCGCGGAACTGAAACCGGAGGCCGGGCGCGGAGTCCCGGCCGCACCGTCCAAGCAAACCGTCACCATCACCGGCCCGCTGCCCGGCGTGCAATGCGGCGAAACGCTCCAGCTCACCGGCGAATGGACCCGTCACGCGCAGCACGGCGCCCAGTTCAAAATCGCGTCCTACAAAAGCCAACTGCCCTCTTCCGTCTACGGCATCCGCAAATATCTCGGCAGCGGACTCGTGCCCGGCATCGGCAAGGTTTACGCCAACAAGATTGTCGATGCCTTCGGCACCGACACCTTCCGTGTCCTGAGCGAGGAGTCCGGCAAACTCCGCAAGGTCGAAGGCATAGGCAAGGTCCGTGCCGCCTCCATCAAATCCGCTTGGGAGGAACAGAAGACGCTGCGCGAAGTGCATATTTTCCTTCAGATCTACGGCGTCACCACGGCGCAGTGCGTTCGCATCGTGAAAAAGCTCGGCCCGGCCGCGCAGCAGATCGTCCGGAACGAGCCCTACCGCATCGCCCGGGAGATCGACGGCATTGGCTTCAAGACCGCCGACCGGATCGCGATCAACCTCGGCTTCGCCAACGACGCCCCGCCCCGGCTCGACGCGGGCATTATCTACGCGCTCCAGACGCTCGAAGAGGAGGGCCACACTGCCTATCCCGAGGAAGAGCTCATCACGCATGCCGCGACGATGCTGGAGACCTCGGCTGAGCTCGTGAAGGCGCGCATCGAAGCGCTCATCGGGAAAAAGGATCTGATTCGACAGGAAAATAAATTCATCCAACTGCCGAACAATGATCGCGCCGAACGCAAAATCGCCGATGTCGTCCGCCGCCTCGCCTCCGTGCCCACCGGCCTGCCCGCCATCAAGATCGACGCTGCGATTGCTTGGGCGCAGGAAAAAGCGGGCTTCGAGTTTCACGTGCTCCAGAAGAGGGCACTGCAAAATTCCCTGGCCCATAAATTCACCATCCTCACCGGCGGACCCGGAACCGGCAAGACCACGATCCTCCGCGCTTTGGTTGAAATCCTGAAGGCGAAGAAAGTCCGCGTCACCCTCGCCGCGCCCACGGGCCGCGCCGCGCAGCGCCTCTCCGAAACGACCGGCGGTTTCGCCACCACCATTCACCGGCTGCTGGCCTATGATGTCGTCCACGGCGGCTTTGAACACAACGAGTCCAAACCTCTACCCACGGATTTCCTGATCGTGGACGAATCCTCCATGCTCGACGTGCGCCTGGCCGCCGCCCTGCTGCAGGCCGTGCCGGTGCGGGCGCACTTGCTGCTCGTGGGCGACATCGACCAACTGCCGAGCGTCGGCGCCGGCAACGTGCTCAAGGATTTCATCGCCACCGAACGCGTGCCGGTCACGCGTCTTTCGTTCGTCTACCGCCAGCAAAAGGAAAGTCTCATCGTTGCCACCGCGCATGCGATCAACGGCGGCGAAAACCAGCCGCCGCCGGTCGTCAGCGAAGTCGCCAAGGCGCAGGCGTGGAGCGATCTGAATTTCATCTCCGCCACCTCCGCCGAGGACTGCCTCGCCAAGGTGATCGAGCTTTGCACGAAGTTCATTCCGCAACACTTCAAGTGGTTCAATCCCGTCACTGACGTGCAGATCCTCGCCCCGATGCACAAGGGTGTGGCGGGCGTCGCGAATCTCAACACGCAGCTCCAAGCCGCGCTGAATCCGCACCACACGGGATTGAAAGCCGTCAGCGGCGAATACCGGCCCGGCGACAAACTCATCCAGCTTCGCAACAACTACGACAAAAACCTCTTCAACGGCGACATCGGCACGATCGTCAGCGTCGATCTCACGAAGGGCACGCTCATCGCCGACTTCGACGGCAGCCAGCACGTCTTCGAACGTGGCGAGTTTGGCGACGTCGCCCTCGCCTACGCCATCAGCATCCACAAATCCCAAGGCAGCGAATATCCCGTCGTGATCGTGCCGCTGCTCAAGGCGCATTTCATGATGCTCCAGCGAAACCTGATCTACACCGCCATCACGCGCGGCCGGAAAAAAGTCTTCATCGTCGGCGAACCCGCCGCCTACGGCATGGCCGTCCGCAACGCCGAGTCGAAGCTGCGCTGCACGCATCTCAAGGAAAAGATTTTGGCTGAAAGCCCGTGATGCGAATCGGCCGGCGCAAGCACCGGCCCTACACAGTACGAAGGCGGTACACGCACCTGCAGAAAAAATTCTGGCTGCGGCCGAGTAACGGACTTGCGCTGCACCTCCGGTCTAGGCATCTCTTTTTCCGCACCGGGCCCATAACTCTACCCTCCATGTCCCCGCCTCTGCCGCGACCCGCCGCCCCTCCCTTTTCGCTCAAGCCCACGCACAAGGCCGTCCGCGGTTATTACCTCGCCCTTGCGCAGCTGGCCAACGTCGGTGCCGACCACGAATCCGCTGTCCGCTCCGCGTTCGATACCCTCATCGAGTCCGCCGCCAATCCGCTCGGGTGGACGCTCGTCCGCGAATATGCCGTGAACCGAAAGGGTGCCACGCCGTTGCGGCTCGATGCCGTGCTGCTCGACAGCTACCGGCTCCCGCATGGCGTGATCGAAGCGAAGGACGACGCCGACGACCTCGACGCCGAGATGCGCGCGAAGATCAAACTCGGCTATCCCGCCAAAAACACCCTCTTCTGGCAGCCCCGCCGCGCCCTCCTCGTGCAGGATGGCAAAGTCGCGCTCGAGTGTGCTCTCGGCACCAAGCCGGAGCAGCTCTGCGAAATCGTTGCCCGCTTCTTCTCCTACACGGAGCCTGTGATCGCCGACTGGGAGCGCGCCAGCAGCGAGTTTCGCGAACGCGTGGCCGAACTCGGTGCCAGTCTCGCCGAGGTGATCCGGCGTGCCCGTGGCGTGAAAGGCACTCTGCCCAACAAGAAATTCGCTGCCGCCTTTCACGATTTCGCCGCGCTCTGCCGCGCCGCCATCAATCCCTCGCTCGCAGACTCCGCCATCGAAGAAATGCTCATCCAGCATCTGCTCACTGCCCGGCTTTTCGGCTCCGTCTTCAACAACCCTGACTTCATCCGCCGCAATGTCGTCGCCGTCGAGATCGAGAAGGTGATTGACGCCCTCGCCTCCGGCCATTTCTCGCGTACCGACTTTCTGAAAAAACTCGACCGCTTCTACGTCGCGATCGAAAGCGCCGCCTCCGTCATCGAAGATTTTTCCGAAAAGCAGAAATTTTTGAATACTGTTTATGAGCGCTTCTTCCAGGGCTTCGCCGTGAAGGTAGCCGACACCATGGGCATCGTCTACACGCCGCCCTCCATCGTACGCTTCATGATCGCGAGCATCCGCGAACTGTTGAAAAAGGAGTTCGGCAAGGATCTCGGCGACACCGGCGTCCACGTCCTCGATCCCTTCACCGGCACGGGCAACTTCCTGGTTCATCTCATGCGCGTGCTGCCGACCGCCGCGCTAAAAAAGAAATATACTTCTGAGCTTTGGGCCAACGAGATCATGCTCCTGCCGTACTACATCGCAGCGCAGAATATGGAGCACGAGTATTTCGAGCGCACTGGCACCTACGAACCTTTCCCCGGTCTCTGCCTTGTGGACACCTTCGAACTGGCCGAGCCCGGCCACGGCGATACGATGGAAATGGCCTTCGATCTCGCAAAAAACACCGAGCGAGTGAACGCGCAGAAGAAAGCGCCCATCCGCGTCATCCTCGGCAACCCGCCTTACAACGCGTGGCAGCAGGACGAGAACGACAACAACAAGAACCGCAAATATCCGCATCTCGACCGGCGGATCAAGAACACTTTTGCCACCGACTCAACCGCCACGCTCAAGAATTCGCTCAGTGATCCCTATATCAAGGCCATCCGCTGGGCGAGCGACCGGATCGGCGACGAGGGCATTGTCGCGTACGTCACCAACTCCGGTTACGTTGACGGGCTCGCCACCGACGGCGTCCGCGCCCACCTCGTGCAAGACTTCGACGCGATCTACATCGTCGATCTCGGCGGCAACGTGCGGAAGAACCCAAAACTTTCCGGCACGACGCACAATGTATTCGGCATCCAGGTCGGCGTCAGCATCGCGCTTTTTGTCCGGCACAAACAGAAGGAGTTGAGACCGCGTCAATGCATCATTCACTACGCGGCGGTCGGCGAGGACTGGCGCAAGGAGCAGAAATGGAAATGGCTGGAGGAGAAAGAGCGGGTTGGCCGGGTGCAGTGGCGCACGCTCAAACCCGACGAACGCCACACTTGGCTCCACGACGGGGAAGGCGCGGGCTTCGCGAGGTTCGTGCCCATCGGGGCCAAGGAAGCCAAGGCGCTCGGCAGTTTGGATGCTCAAGCCATCTTCCGGACGTTCTCGAACGGAGTGAAATCCAACAACGACGATCTGGTCTACGATTTCGATACGGCCCAGCTAACAAAGCGATCAAAGCGAATGGTTGAGGCTTACCACGCAGAACTTGATCGCTGGCGTCGCGCCAAGAAGCCTGAAAACTTGGAGGGATTTCTTCGCGTCGATCCCAAGGTTTGCAAATGGATCAGGCACACGAAACGTAATCTGCTTCGTGAGACAGAAGTCGAGTTCGCGCCCCAAAAGATTCGCTCCGCGCTCTACCGGCCGTTCACCAAGCGCAGTTATTTCTTTGAGCGCGTGTTTAACGAGGACATCTATCAGTTTCCTGATTTCTTCCCGACGCCGAAGACCAGTGGCGAAAATCGGGTGTTATGCGTGACCGACGTCGCCGGCCGTTCACCATTCAGTGTGCTCGTCGCAACGGAAATCGTCGATCTGCACCTCTGCGCCAGCACCGACACCTTCCAATGCTTCCCGCTCTACACCTACGCCGAGGATGGCTCGCACCGGCGCGACAACGTCACCGACTGGGCTCTGGAGATGTTCAGGCTCCGCTACAAGGGAGTGAAGCTGAACAAGCGCGATATCTTTCATTACGCTTATGCCGTGCTGCACCACCCGGCCTACCGGGAGAAGTTCGCCGCCAACCTTCGCCGTGAATTGCCGCGCATCCCTTTCGCGGATGACTTCGCCGCCTTCGCCAAGGCCGGCGAGAAACTCGCCGCCCTCCACACCGGCTACGATTCGCAGAAGGAATTCAAACTGAAGCGCGTCGAGACCAAGGGCGTGAAGCCCGACTGGCGCGTCGAGCGGATGAAACTTTCCAAGGATAAGTCTGCGTTGGTCTACAACGACTGGCTCACCCTAGAAAATATTCCCGCCGCCGCGCACGATTACAGGCTCGGCAACCGCAGCGCGCTCGACTGGATCATCGACCAGTACCGCGTCGAGCGTGCCAAGGACAATCCCGACGACGTGCTCAGCGATCCCAACCGCGCCGACGACGAGGAATACATCGTACGCCTCATCGGCCAGGTCATCACCGTAAGCGTCGAGACAATGAAACTCGTCCAGTCACTTCCGCCGCTTGGCGGCGGCGCGCCTTTCACCGGCTACACACAGGCTGACCTCGACGCCGCCCACATCTACGTCGCCGAAGACAAGCCATCCGAATGAAATCAACCTCATCCCAGTTTGTGGGCTATTTGACGGCAAACTGACATTCACCGTCGCCCTGCGCCCCGTAAATCCACGCCCCGACCTCGTGGACACGGTGGAAATCGGGCGACCACTCGGGGATCGGCGCCAGGTTCCAGCGCCACTGGCGGTCGGGTTTCATCAGGCCGTAACGCGAGCTGAGGCTCTCGCGTTTGAGCACGCGGCCGTCTGCGGCGATGTTCAATCGCTCTGCGTCGGCCAATAAAATACGGACCCCCGATCGCCGGCCGAGCCACTCCAAGTGACGACGCGCGGCGGCTTTCGCGCAACGGTCCGGCAAATCGGAATCTTTTTCAGTCGCCGGCAGCGAATGCCCGGGCACCAACCCAAGCTGGGAAATGCAATTAGCCGACACGACCAGGTCGGCTTCACCACCCGGCGGCGGCCCCGCATCGGCATGCTTGAAAAGCGCGAGCACTTCGTGCGCCGTCAGCGTGTCCTTTTTTGCAGCCACCGCCGCCAGCGCCCCGCTCGCATCCCATGGCGCGCAGCTCACGCGATCGGTAAATTGCTTCACCCAGCGCCGCGCCTCTCTTCCAATCACGATATCCGCCAAAATCACGCGCTGAAATTTCGCCGCCAATTCGGCCACGGGCACGTCGAGGCAATCACCCGCCCCGATCACCAAAACCTGCTCATGCTTGGCGCACCGTTCCGCCGCGACCATGACCGCTTCTCGACTGGCCTGAAGATGCGGTGCCCATGCGTCCCGCACCCGGCTGTGCCGTTGCGCGATCGCCTTGTGCTCGCGCTCCAGCCCAAGCTTCCGCGCCCACGGCGGGCAATCCGGGACAAAAACACTAAAGAGTTCCTTAAGCATATAATGCTCTATTCGAAATAGTCACAGAGAGCACTGAGGCGACACGGAGTTCACGGAGCAAGACTCCAGACACCGCATGACCAAGCAAGCACTCCGTATTGAGGATTCACGCCCATTCTTCTTTGTTTCCTCTGTGAGTCTCCTTTTCCTCCGTGTCGAAAATCAAAGACCCGTCTGGCGATCACTTGAGATACACCGCCAGCCAGTCGAAAATTGTCTGGTGCCAGAGTTCGCTGTTCTGCGGCTTGAGCACCCAGTGGCCCTCGTCGGGAAACATCAGCAGTTTCGACGGCACACCCTGACGCTGCAGGGCGGTGAAGACCTGCAGGCCTTCGGTCACCGGCACCCGGAAATCGAGATCGTTGTGGATGATGAGCATCGGGGTCTTGAAACTGGCCGCATAGAGATGCGGCGACGACGCCTTGTCGGCAGGACTTGCTTCCCAGGCTTTGCCGTGCTCCCACTCGTCGAACCACACCTCTTCCGTCGAGCCATACATCGAGTCGAGGTTGTAAACACCGTCGTGATTCACGATGCAGCGGAATTTGTCCAAATGGCCCTCAAACCAGTTCATCATGTAGCCACCATAACTGGCACCCGCGGCCGCCATGCGCTTGGTGTCGATATACGGCAATTTCTCCAAATAGCCCAGGCACGCCAGAAGGTCAGTGTACACCTTGCCATTCCAATCGCGGGAGATCTCATCCGTGAATTTCTGGCCAAAGCCCGTGCTGCCGCGCGGATTGGGCAGCGCGATCACGTAGCCCTGCGCCGCCCAGACCTGCGAATTCCAACGCGTCGACCATCCGTCCAGATAGGCGATTTGCGGCCCGCCATGCACCCAGAACACCAGCGGATATTTTTTCGCCGGATCAAAACCCGGTGGCTTGACGATCCACATCTGCACCGGCGTGCCGCCCGTACCGGAAACAGTGACCGACTCCGGTGGCAGCGACTCGATCTTTGCCAGCAAATCGGCATTGGTGGTCGTCAACTGCCCGATCACGCCCGTGGTCCGATCCACCATGAATAGTTCGGTAGGCAGCGTAAAATGAGCCTGAGTAAAACAAATCTGGTTGGAGCCGGCCGCAGCAGAAAATTCGTTGATCGTCCCGCCGGTCGCGAGCAAACGGATTTCCCCACCTTCGACCGGCACACGGAAGAGCGATTTCACGCCTTTGTCTTCGGCGGCAAAAAGCAAGGCTTGGCCATCGCCCGCCCATTCCACGCCTTCGACACTTGAATCAAAATCCGCCGTCAGACTGCGGTCCTCGCCGCTGCTCAACGTCCGCAACCGCAATTGCCAGCGATCCGCCTCGAAGCCGGCGCGGGCCTGCGCCCGGTAGGCGAGAAATTTCCCATCGGGTGAAAAGCGCGGATGCGTATCGGCGGCGGGATTCGTGGTGAGCTGCCGGCGTTCCCCAGTAGCGAGAGTCACGATCCAAATGTCGTGATTGGTGCTCCAGGCCTGTTCGCGCGTGACGTGATGTGGCGCCGCGTAAGCGAGGGCGCGACCATCGGGCGAGAAGTCATACTCATCACCTTCGCTGAACGTCGACGAGGTGGGCACCGCGTCGTTTTCTCCCGGCGTGACATCGCGCGGCTCGCCGGCGATGCCATCCTTCACCCTGACGACAAACAGATGCTGGCGCCGATCCTCGACCCACGAATCCCAGTGCCGGTAGAGGAGCTGCGTGATGATCCGCGCCTTCACGTTGCTTTTACCGCGGGCAGCGAGCTTCTCCTTGTTCAATTGGTCGGACTTGGCGAAGGGCTGACCGGAGAACTCAGGAAACACCGCCGAGACAAAGGCGATCTTGTCCCCGGTCGGTGACCAGACGGGCTGGTTCGCCTCGGTGGCGATGGTGGTGAGCTTGTGTGCCTCACCGCCGTCGGTCGGTATGATCCAAAGCTGAAAATCGCCATCGCGATTGGACTCGAAGGCGATCCACTTGCCATCGGGTGACCAGCGCGGATGCCGGTCATGCTTCGGTGAATTGGTGAGCTTGTGCGCCGCTCCACCTCCGACCGGCATCACCCAGATATCGCTTTGCGTGCGATTCTCTTCCTTCAGCACCTCCGTCACCACATAGGCGACTTTCTGCCCGTCAGGCGACATCTGGGGCTCTGAGACGCGCTTCAGCCGGAACATGTCCTCCAGTTCCATCGGCCGGGCGCGAACGCAGAGCGCCGCCAGAAAAACCAGGGAAAACAAACCGGCCAAGCGGAACCAAGCAGCGAAGGTTTTCATAGTGGTTGAGGCATCAGATCGAATTTTTTCCCAAAGGTGAAGCCTGCGCTGGCCTCACTTGTCTTTTGGAGGCCTCGCGTCCCCGTGAGCGGCGGGCTCACCGCCCTTTCCTCGGCCACCCATCCTGAAAATATTCCTTTTGTCCTATTGGCACCGGGATGGAAACTGTGCATGATAGCCAAGAATTCACCCCCACCCGCTTATGATGAAACGGACTCTTGCCCTCGTCGCCATTCTATTTGCCGCTGCGATAGCCTATGCGGCCCCTGTAACGGTCGAGGGGTTCACTTACGTCAAAACCGTCGGCAGCATCGACGAATACACCCTCGATGCGAACGGCCTCCAAGTCCTCGTGCTGCCCGAGCACTCCGCGCCCGTCGTCACCTTCATGGTCACCTACCACGTGGGATCGCGCAACGAAGTCACCGGCTCGACCGGCGCCACCCACCTGCTCGAGCATCTGATGTTCAAAGGCTCCGACGCCTACAATGACGCCAAGGGCAACAGCGTGAAACAATACCTCGAACGCATCGGCGGCAAATACAACGCCACCACCTTTCTCGACCGCACCAACTACTACGCCAACATCGGCCGCGAACATCTCGACGGCTACATGGCCATCGAGGCCGACCGCATGCGCAACCTCTGGCTCCGCGAGGAAGGCCGCAAACCCGAGATGACCGTCGTGCGCAATGAATTTGAGCGGGGCGAAAACTCCCCGATCCAGGCGCTGATCAAGGAAATTTTCGCCGCCGCCTACGTCGCCCATCCCTACCACCATAACACCATCGGCTGGCGCAGCGACATTGAGAAAGTCTCGATCGAGAAACTCCGCGAATTCTACAACACCTACTACTGGCCCGACAACGCCACCGCCACGATCATCGGCGACGTCGATCCGGCCGCCGCGCTCGCGCTCGTGAAAAAATATTACGGTGTCTACCCGCGCGCCCCGAAGCCGATCCCGCAGGTTTACACCGAAGAGCCCGATCAGTCCGGCCCGCGCCGGGTCGTCGTCAAACGCTCCGGCCAACTGGGTGTGGTCGCCATCGCCCACAAAGTACCCGCCGCCACGCATCCCGACTATGCCGCGATCACCCTGCTCGGCGCGATTCTCGGCGATGGGAAAAACAGCCGGCTCTACAAGGCGCTGACGGATAAAAACCTCTCGACCGGCGTTTTCACCGGGCCTTTCACCACGCACGATCCGTCGCTCTATTTTACTTTCATTCCGCTCGCGCCGGGCGCGAAGCATGACGAGGTCGAGAAAATTGCCGTCGATGAAATCGAACGCCTCAAAAAGGACGGCGTCACCGAAACGGAACTCCAGGCCGCCATCGCGAAGAATCTGGCCGACGCCGCCTTTCAACGCGACGGCTCATTCGCCATCGCCAGCAACCTGAATGAATTCATCGCCGCCGGCGACTGGACGCTCTACTACACCCTCGAAGATGCGGTCAAGAAGGTCACCGTCGCCGACATCCGGCGCGTCGCGAACAAATACCTTAACCTCGACCAGAGCACCACCGGCTGGTTCATCCCCCTGCTGCCCAGCGCCCCGAAAGCAGCCCCCGCCAAATAAGCCGGAACCTCAAATCCTCTGCCATGAAAAACCCTTTTGCTCCCCTGCTTGCCCTGGTTATTATTTTCAGCACAGCCACCGTCTTTGCCGACATCGCGCCCAATGCCGTTCGCACCAAAATCGACGGTATCGATGTGATCGCCTATCCGACCGGCGTGAAAGAGGTCGTCACCTTCAAGGCCTCGTTGCCCGCCGGTGATGCTTTTGCCACGGGCGACAATACCGCCATCCCCACCCTCACCGGCATGCTGCTCGATCAAGGCACGACGAAACAGGACAAGTTCGCCATCGCCGAAAAACTTGAGGCGGTCGGGGCCAATATCGATTTCAACGTCGACACCCAGATGGCCGAAGTCAGTGCGAAGTGCCTGAAGAAAGATGTGGCACTCGTCATCTCTCTCATCGCCGAGCAACTCCGCACCCCCGCCCTCTCCGCCGACGAATTCGAGAAAGCCAAAAAGCAGTTCGCCGGCATGCTGCAACGCCAGCTCGAAGACACGGGTTTCCGCGCCAGCGATGCCTTCACCCGGGCCGTCTATCCCGCCGGCCACCCCAACCACAACCCCTCGCCCGAAGAACTCCTCGCCGACATCGCATCCGCCAAACTCGACGATGTCGTCGCCTTCCATAAAAAATATTATGGCCCCGACCATCTCACTCTCGTGGTCGTGGGCGATCTCGATCTCCCGCAAATCCAAGCCGAACTCGGAAAGTCATTCGCGGGCTGGAGCGGTGGGGTCGCCATCCCGCGGCCGGCGAAGGCCACGCCCACCGACGCGGCGCGGGAACAAACGGTCTTCATGCCCGACAAGACCAGCGTCACCGTGGTTTTCGGCCAGGCCAGCGGACTGCGTTACAGCGATCCCGATTATCAGGCGCTGCGCGTCGCCACGGCGATTTTGGGCAGCGGCTTCACCGGCCGCCTGATGGCCAACGTCCGCGACAAGGAAGGTCTCACCTACGGCATCGGCTCCAGCCTGGCGCACGACACCTTTAGCGACGGCGACTGGAAAATCCAGGCCACCTTCGCGCCCGCTCTCCTCGAAAAAGGCATCGCTTCCGCCAAACGTCAGCTCACGAGCTGGTACGAGGCCGGCGTGACGCCTGCCGAAGTCGAAGCGCGCAAAACCAATCTGATCGGCTCCTACAAGGTGGGGCTTGCCACCACCGACGGCATGGCCGGCGCGCTGCTGTCCGCCGTGCACCATGGCTACGACCTCGGCTGGCTCGACGAATATCCCAACAAGATCAACTCGCTCACCACCGAGCAGGTGAACGCCGCGATCAAGCAACATCTGAATCCGGCCAACATGGTCCTCATCCAGGCGGGCACCGTCCCCGGCACGATCGAGCCCGCGGCGAAGTAACCGACTTCAGGAGTGTTTTTGCGGGCAATCCCCAGTCCGCCCCTTGCCTTCTGCAACAGTTCAGGGAAAGGGTGCTTGGAAATTTTCCGGCGCGCTTCTGCCTCACACCAGATCGCACGCTTCCGCCGGCATCCAGTGCGCGTCCTTGCCGTCCCACTTCACATTGCAACCAATCGGATTGGTCGCGGGCGTACGCACTTTCCGGCCGGCAACACAATCCTCCAGCGCGTTCGCCAGATCGTTGACCTGGATCTTCGCCGCGTCGCGCGGGCTGTCGACGCCGCGCCCCGTGTAGACCAGCTTGCGCTGCGCATCGAACACAAAGAAATGCGGCGTACGCAGCGCCCCGTAGGCACGGGCGATGTTCTGCTTCTCGTCATGCAGATAGACCCAGGGAAACTTGTGCTGCTGCATCCGCTCGACCATGTGAAGAAACGAATCCTCCTCATAAGTGTTCACGCTGTTCGAATTGATGCCAACGAAGCGCACGCCCTTCGGCGCGTACCAGTTCGCCGTCTGCCGCGTGACTTCGTCCGATCCGGTCACATACGGGCAGTGATTACAGGTGAAGAAAATCACGAGGACCTTCGCGTCCTTGAAATCGCCGAGGCCGTAGTTTTTGCCATCGGTGGCCGGCAAACGAAAACCCGGCGCCACAGCACCGAGCGGAAGAGTGAAGGGCTTTTTCGCGGTGGTTTCCATTGTCGTCACCATGACCGGGAGGTCGTTTTTGGCAAGCGACGATCAGCCGCCACAAACGCCTTTTATGAGAAGGCGTGCGAGGTTTATGTTTTAAAAGATTCATCTTTTGGCTGGCTGGGTGTGGGGCGTGGGGGCAGAAAGGTGCTCCGGAGGTCAGGCTTCCATACGCACTCCTGGTGGCGGCGTCAATGGCCGCGCGGTACAGGTGGGAGTCCGTTCTGTGGGCGGGCCCTGCTTACTGGTTATCGCATTGGTAATCCATGCCGGCGCTAGAGCGCAGTGGCCCAAAGACAGAACCTGGGGAGAAAGTGTTCATGGGATCAGGCGGCTTGGGGCAGCGCGTGGTACTCGGCCCCGCTTTTCCAGAGGGCAAGGAGCGTGACCGCGAGCTTGCGGGCGACGGCGATCACGGCGCGCTTCTTCGCGGACTTGCCGCCGCGGGCGGCGATGCGTTCGCCGGCGGCGCGCAGGTGTGAGGGCGGACCGAACGGGCCGAGGATGTAGTGGGCGCAGTTGACGAGCAGGCAGCGCAACGCGGTGTTGCCGGCCTTGGTGATCGGGAGCTGCTTGTCGGTGAGCCCGGACTGGTCTCTTCGTGGCACCAAGCCGAGATACGCACCCACGTCGCGGGTGTGCGGGAATCTTTCCGGTGACTCGATCGTCAGCACAAAGCAGAGGCTGGTCAGCGGGCCGACGCCGTCGACCTGACGGAGTCGCTCGGTCATCGGATACTGTTCGCGGGCCAGCGTCTCCAGCTCCTCGTCGAGCTGTTTGATCTGGGCGTTGAGCGCATCGAGCATCTGCAGCAACGGCTCGACGAGTGCGGTGGTGGCGGCGTCGGCCTGCGCGCGGAACTTGCGCACGAAGGCCGTCGCCTTGACGCCGCCGGGCACCGGCTGGCCCAGGCTCTTCAGCAGAAAGCGCACGCTGTTCATCTGGTTGACGCGGGAGCGCACCAGGGCCTCGCGAACCTTCAGGCGCACGAGCGCCCGCTGGCCCTTTTCGCTGCGGTGGGTGATCGGGCTGAGCAGCGCGGGATCGGCGCGACCGAGGCGGGCCAGCATCCGCGCGTCCTCCGCGTCGCTCTTCGTCTGGTTCTGCGAAATCGCGCGCACCTTGCGCGCGTTGGCCACGATCACCCGGTGACCGCGCGCCTCAAACAACCGGCTGATCCAC
>Ga0265318_10000185_pt1 | contig 55247 bp, 44 predicted proteins | sample 4821metaG_FD_192431 | JGI IMG/M metagenome (GOLD analysis project Ga0265318, IMG submission 192431) | Rhizosphere microbial communities from Carex aquatilis grown in University of Washington, Seatle, WA, United States - 4-8-21 metaG | ecosystem: Host-associated > Plants > Roots > Rhizosphere >... | reverse complement strand
GTTCTCGTGGCCGGGGAGCCAATCGAACGCGTTCGAGCGAAGCACGGCGGTTACGCGGAGATCATCCGTCGCGCGGCGGGCGAAGCTCCCAACGAGTGGATCGACGTCGACCTCCGCGACGGCGCGTCCTTGCCGCGAGGTCGCACTGTGGGACAAGCACAAACTGGAAGGGGACCAGGAAATGACCGCCAAGGGCATCGGAAACCCGGTCCCCAGATGAGCAGCACGGTGGCTAAGATCCGATCCTCCGCCCGTGACCGATGAAATTCGAGACGGTCGCGACCGCGATTGTCGTCGCGCTGGTGTTTGCGTGGACGGCGATCATCATCGCCATCTTTGAGGATCCATGAAGGGGCCCGTCTGCGGCCTTACTCACTGTCCAATACCGTGAGTGCAGAGAGCTGATGGAGGTCTCCGACCTCGTAGAGCGACAGCAGGCCCATAACCGCCCGCATGACAATTTCCTCGTGCACTCCGCTGCCGGAGCCGATCCGCCGCAGTGCACAGCGCAGGTCTTCGAGATCGCGCTCGGCAAGCGCCGAGACAGTGCCCAGCAGCGTGAACCCGTCGGCGTCGGCCCGATGTTCGGGGACGCTAAACTGGCGCGCGGCAACCGTCAGCACGCTTGACTTGGGCTCGCCGCGTTCACGCTCTCTCGAACGAAGGTCGTTGCCGACGCGCGCCAGGCGCGACGCAATCCGATGCGCGTCGCGGAGTAGCGGGATGGGTTGGGCCATCGAAGGGTCGTCGATGACGACGAGCACTGCCGCCATGCCGACGCCAAGACCCACAGACCCACTGGCATAGGCCAAGTACTCTTCAAGGACGACGGCGCGGGCGCAAAGCCGCCTCGTTCCTTGGATTCGTGCGCCATCCCGTGGATCATCGTCGCGAGCTCGTCGACAAAGAGCTCGCCGAAGCGCGCCCAGCCTGCGTGGAGGCTCAACTGCTCGAGCAGTCCGGTCAAGACGCGACCCGGAAGGTCGGCCGCCTCCCCGCCAAGGAGCCGTGCGACGTAGTGGTCGACCAAGTGTCCGCTTGTCGGCGTCCCCATCGTCTCATCGAAGTGATCATCGACAACCAAGATGAACAAGGTCGTCAGGAAGACGTCGTAGGCGCCAACATCGTCGACGAGATGTGCCGCGCGCGCCGGCATCAAGAAGTCATCCACCAGGGCCGAGATGCCACTCAAGGCGGCTCGAGTGCGTGGGAATCGCAGCGCAGCTTCGCGAAAGCCACGAGCCCGGTCGGCATCAAGCGCGGCCAGCATGCGACGCGCGCAGACGCTTCCCAGCGCAGGGGGCAACAGGGGCGTGCCAAAAAAGTACCGACGCGTTGAGGCAAAGCCCGACCGAGATCTCCTCCTGAAGAAAGGCAGGTTGTTGGACCTTTTCCTCGTCCATAAGCTGATGGGCCAATCTACGAATGTTTCCCGCGACCTCGCCATAGTCATTTGTTTTGCGAACGGTGAAGGTCGTGGGGACGACCTGCGCACCCTCGTACAGCGGGATGCGGAGCTGAGCGAGATCCTCATGCGCGCCTTCATCCTGAGGCGGACGGCGCTGATGTCCCAGGACAACGACGACCTGGTGCTGCTCGGCTCGCGACACTCGGACAGCACGCAGCACATCCGGGAGTTCCTGAGCCGTAACGGGCAGCCCGTCACCTACGAGGACGTCGAGACAGACCCGAGCGTTCAGGTGCTGCTCGATCGGTTTCACATCGGGGTCAACGACGTACCGGTGATTGTGTGCCGGGGTGGCCACATCCCGAAGAACCGTAACCCATCCACCACTGGCGTAGGCGGGAGACCATGTGGAGACTCGCCACCTCGCGAACTTGCCGATGGTCGTTCGGGCCGCGCGGCGATCGATGCGTGCACGTGAAGGCCGCCGACCTGAGGCAGGTTCGATAAGATGAGGACGTGCATTCCGGGTTGGAGGTCGCGCGAAAGATTGAATGCCTCGTCGACGCTTGGTGCGAGCGGCGCTGTCTTCGCGCTCTTCGCGAGGTGCTGCGATCATGGCCGCTCTCGTCCGGACTTACTGACGAATGGGCGCAGCTTCTGGATGCGCTCGAGAAGGTGCGCGCATTCGCAAGGGCGGAGCTCACCGACGCGGAGCTCATCGAGCTAGACGCGTTGATCCACGAAGTGGGCGGCTTCGTTTACCGGAAGTAATTCGTGCGATCCCCGATGGTCTCCGGGGGCGTGTTGTCAGCGATTCAGTGTTCGCGTCGAGGAGGGGATAGGGAGCGCGTCACGATCGCCAACGTAGAGCTCCGGGTGGGCGACAAGCATGCGGTCGGGCAGGAGCTCACGAAGCTTTGCTTGCGGCCATCTGTGCACGATGCAGTGAACGATCTCGTGCAGATACGCGCGCGGGTTGACGTCATGCGCGATACAGGTGGCGACATCGATAGGATGTCGGCGGTCCGTTCGCCGCCTTCGTCGAGCCAGGTGAATAACCAGTTGCGGCGACCTAGGACCAGACGTCGCAACTCGCGCTCGCGTCGGCTATTCGTGGTCTCGATGTTTCCGTCGTCGAGAAAGAGCAGCAGGCGGTTCCATTGCCGGTCTAGGTAGCCCAGGGCCTTGCCGAGCGGCGTCTTGGGAGGTGTGACCGCGCGCTGCCCATCGATCCACGAGCGAAGCGCATCGAGGATTGGGCGACTCTTTTCCTGGCGTCGATCGCGTCGCTGCTCGGCGTTGTCGCCAGCGATCGTCGACTCGTCGCTCGACGGCGAAGAGCTTCGCGATAATGCGCACGCCCTCGAGGGCCACACGGTCGCCCGAACGTGCGGCTTCAACGAGACGGCGCCGCCCGTGGGCCTTATCCTGTGCGCAGGATAAGGCCCACGTCTACCGGAAATTCGAGGAAGCTGCGCCCGACCACCCCGAGGCGCAACTCGCGCTCAAGTGGATCGGGGAACTCTATGCCATCGACGAGCGCGCCGAGGGGGTTCTCGATAAGAGAGCCGAGCTCCGGCGCACCGAGAGCACTGCGGTGATCGCCACGAGGAAGACTTGGCTCTGGCAGCAAGCCGTTCTCAAGACGCTGTCCATTGGAAACGCCGCGGCGTACGTCGTCGCCAACTGGGACCGGCTCAGGCGTTTTCTGCGCGATGCGCGCATCCCGCTCGACAACAACGCCACCGAGCGCGGCATCCGTGGCCCCGTGGTCGGGCGAAAGAATCACTACGGCTCCAAATCGAAGCGCGGCACCGAAGTCGCCTCCGTCTTCTACTCGCTCCTGGAGACGGCAAAGCTCCGCAACGTGGACCCCGCGCGCTATCTCAGGGACGCCGCACTTGCCGACGCACGCGGCGAGGTCTTGCTGCCCGGCGACCTACCTCGCTGAGGTCTCAGGGGCCGGCCAACCATCCCGAAGAAAGGCTTGAGCGAGTCCGACGCGACTGCGTCCGCATCCGTATAAAACGCGGCCATGCAGTGGTCGCCAGAGGAGCAAGTGCGCCCGGCGGTGAAGCCGTTCGTGCTCGGGTGGCGGGCACCACATCGAGCTATCTTTCGTCGCATGATCCTGCGGGGCCCACCCAACCGTCGTGGCCTTGGTCCGCTGCGCAACGCTGCTCGAAGGGTGCGCCACCTCTTCATCGCGGCGTGGCTCATTGTCGGCTTTGGCTGCGACCGCGACCCCTTGCGTTGTCTCGAGCCCGATCCCGTGCAGCCGACTGCGAGCCGGATCTGGAGCATCCAGTACGGTCGCCACGGAGGGAATGGCTGCTTTACCTTGGACATCGGCATGGCCGACGACGGCCGCACCCGCGTCCGCGTTTGGTCTCGGTCACAAGCCACATCGTTTCCGTCACGAATCATTCGCGAGGGCACCGTGGCGCCCGAACCAGTCGCGGAGATTTCGACTCTCTTGGCGAAGATGGTAATGACAGGGGAGCTTCGTCCAAAGCCTTGGTTTGGGCCATTTGGAGACAACTGCAGCGGGATGTCCGACTGCCAAACCGGCTACTTGACGGTCTTTTACCAGGGAAAGGCGTACACGGAGGGCGCCCGCAGCCCGATACCGCTTTTCCGATTGCTGGAACCCGCGGCCATGCAGATCGGGTACCCGAGAGAAGCACGATCGGAAGCAGGGTCCTCGGCCGGAGACGCCGCAGACGACTGACGATCGCCAGCACGTCCCGGGTTGACACACGCACTCGGCGCTCGATCAGATGGAGCTCAGTTGCCGGGGGCACCGCAAAAGCTCGCGTCGTCGTCGTCGCGCTGACGACGCAGGCAGAGGAACCGCGCGGTCGGTCAGGCGATCGCCCGCGCTGCCAAGCGTCGCGCGACAAGATCAAGAATGGAGACAGATCTGGGGTAGCCACTGGCCACGGTGAGGTGGCTACCGTCGTGCATTCCGGATCTTTGCCGATCGGTCATGCCCGCGACGCGAGCAGGTTCGGTGACTCACGTCACGACGAGATCAGGCGAGACGTAACCGCAAAGTGGACGAGGGCGGACGGCACGCGCTCGCCCTGGGTGCCGATCCCGGCGAAGAACGACCCGCCGATCGCACGGGACGACGAAGCGGGGGCGAGGGCCTACGCCGCTTCGCTCGCGCCACAGGTGAAGTCTGCGGGGGCGGGCGGGGGCTCGGTCGAGAGGGTGGAAGCCTACGCGGCACGATGGCTTGCTGACCGCGAAGGCCGAATCGCCAGCATCGAGGCGGACCGCGCACGGATGCGCATCCACGTGCTCTCGAAAGATCGGCCCCCTCGACGTGCGCACGTTCGATAGAGACGACGTCGAAGCGCTACGGGACGACCTCGACACGAAGATCACCAAAGGCGTGCTTGCCTGGAAGACGGTCGCCTCGGTCTGGACCCTCGTCACGAGCATGTGCTCCGACATGGTGAGCGCCAAGAAGCGCGAGTTCCGCACGCGCAAAGACAACCCGTGCGCCGACGTGAAGCCGCCCGAGCGAGGCGACAAGAAGGCGAAGCAATACCTCTACCCTTCCGAGTTTCTCACCTTCGTCTCGTGCGAGGCGGTTCCGCTTCGACTTCGTCGCGGGGTGGCGATCGCGGTGTACACCTTCGTGCGCGACGGCGAGCTTCGGGAGCTTCGATGGGATGGGGGCGACCTCGACCTCGCTCACGGTACGCTCAGCGTCACGCGATCAGTCACCCGCACCGGCGCGGTCAAGTCGACCAAGTCCGGCGAGACGCGCCGCTTCGCCGTCGAGCCGAACATCCTGCCGCTACTCCGCGCGCTGCACACCGAAGCGGAGGGCAAGGGACACGTCGTGCGGTTCCGTGACCGGCACATGGCGCGCGACCTTCGCCTTTGGCTGACCCGGGCAGGCGTGAACCGCCCCGAGCTGCACAAGGGAGACGCGCACCGAAAGCCGATTACCTGGCACGACCTTCGCGCGACCGGGATCACTTGGATGGCTGTGCGAGGGGATGACCCGCTCAAGATCAAACAGCGGGCCGGTCACTCCACGTTCAGCACGACGGAAGGTTACATCCGCGAAGCCGAGGCCCTGCGCGACGGCTTCGGGGATGTCTTCCCGCCGTTGCCCGATGCGCTGTTCCCAATCGCCCCGAATCGCCCCGGGACGATTGAAAGTGGCGGATCGAGCCAAAAACAAGCCAAAATGGGTGGAGACGCTGGGAATCGAACCCTAGCAAGCGGCATTCTAAAAAGTCGGCGATGTCGCTCGTCTTTCGTCGCTAGGGTTCGAGAATCCCACCGCTTTCGGCCGAACGAGCAGTCATCCGGAATCCACTGGAGTCCTCCCGGATCGCCCCGGTTCTTGGAGACGCTTTTGGAGACGGCGAAGATGCCTGCTGGTGCCGTGCGCGGCGCGTTGACCCGAGTCGATTCAGCTCCTAGCGAAGCGGCAAGTAGTGTACCTGGCCGACCCAATCTTCCGCAGAGCTCCATGTAGCTACCAACACGAGATCCTCGACGACGCTTCCGATCCCGAGGCGCTGGTGCACCGCAATGACACCGGGCATCGGATGGCCGACGCGCACGCGGTCGAGCGCGTGATGGGTCATCGTAGACACGTCGTGCGTGAGGAGGACGCGGGCCTCCCTCGCCGCCCACGCCAGAATCGCCGGGTCATCCGCACCACTGAGTCCCACGTCCTGTATCCGAACGACATCGACCTCGGGAAGGCGCCTGCGCAGCGCTCGCAAAATGTCGTTGTCGAAGTCCTCGTCCGCGGCGAAACGAATCATCGAATCGCGCTACGGTCTCGGCGAGCGAGAAGCCGCGCTCGGATACCGTGCGGCGGGAACCGTGTTTCGATCTCTGTTTGAGCCTCCGAGGCCTTCTGTCGTCGGCTCGCCAAGTACTCGTCGACCGCGGTTCGATGCCGCAGCACGTAGGCGATCACCTCGTAAACGCTGGCGACATCAAGCGACGGGTACCGCTGCACGATCTCCTCGGCGGTGGCGCCCATGTCGAAGGCAATCACAACCGAATCCAGAGTGACGCGGGTACCGTCGACGCGAAGAACGCCGTCGGCGTCTTCGCGCAGAGGCGGTGACCTCGCTTCGAACGCTTGCATCGACGGCAAGCCTAGCGCGGCCCATCTCGAGGAACCAGCGAGCGCCTGAACTCATGCAGGCTACTCCCGACGCCGACCTCCCCGAGCTTTTCGCTCCCCCTCGGGCAGCGCGCGATCACGTGCGCGGAGGCGGAGTGTCGACCAGGGCGAGCCGCTCGCCTGTCGAACGAAGGAAATGGAGTTCCCGGGTGAATAGGGGGCGAGTCGAGGACTCGTGACCCCATACCCGGAGCCCCCCCGGAGCCCCCCATGCCGGACCCTTCGATTGCTCTGCTTTGCGGCGTCTCGGACGGCCTGTCGTGGCTACTTCGCTCCTCCGCCGCACGATCGCCCAGGATTCTCCTCGGAACAAGGCTTGATGATCCCCCTCGGATCCGCTCGGATCGCGCCGTGCTCCGCGTCCCCGGCTCCCGGCTTGCGGTTTCCCTTGCCAGCCTGGCGGCCCGGGCGATGAGGGCGCTGTGGAACGCGTGCCGCCCTCGGGCGTCGCGGGCGGCTTCATCGCCGATCTGACCCGCTCGCGTGCGGAGTTGCTCACCGAGAACGCGCTTCTTCGACAGCAGCTCATCGTTGCCTCGCGCGCCATCAAGCGCCCCACCTTTCGCGTTCACGAGCGAGGCCTGCTCGTGCTGCTCGCGAGCGTCAATCGCCAGTGGCGCCGTGCCTTGCTGCTGGTCAGGCCCGAGACGGTGCTGCGATGGCACCGGGAGGGATTCCGACTGTTCTGGCGTCGGAGATCCCGCTCGAGCGGTCCACGCAAGCCGCGTGTCGCGCCGCACGTCGTCGCCCTCATCCACCGCATGGCGTGTGACAACCGGCTCTGGGGAGCCGATCGGATTCGAGGCGAGCTCTTGAAGCTCGGCATCCGCGTCGCGAAGCGCACCGTCCAACGCTACACCCGAGTCGCGCGGCCCACAGGTCCCCGCGGCGGACAAAGCTGGCGCACATTCATCGTCGACGTGAACGCGAAGCGAGTCGTGCACGTCGGCGTGACGCGCGCTCCGACGCAAGCGTGGACGGCGCAGCAACTACGCAACGCGACGCCATTCGGACAGGGGCCGCAGCTCATCATCCGCGACCGCGACGACAAGTTCGGTGCGCAGTTCGACCGCGTTGCCGAGGGCGCCGGTGCGCGCCTTCTACGCACCGCGATCCAGGCGCCGCTGATGAACGCAGTGTGCGAACGATTCCTGGGAAGTGTACGCCGCGAGTGCCTCGATCACACCCTCATCCTGTCCCAGGAGCATCTTGGGCGCGTCCTCGGCGAATACTCACTGAGCTACTTCAACATGGCTCGGCCTCACCAAGGGATCGGGCAGCGGACTCCAGTTCCCTCCGCGCGTCTCCGAGTCTCGTTCGCCGCCTCGTCACGGCCGTCCCCGTGCTCGGTGGACTTCACCATGAGTACCGTGCCGCAGCTTGAGGGCCGCGGACGACCAAAGGAGCCAAGACAGGGGTAGCGGCTTCGAGTTTCACTACTGCCGCAAGCCGACGGCGGATGACTTCATCGTCCCGCGCACGAAGGACGGCCGCCCTCACACGCGGTCGAGCGCCTACAAGCTATGGCTTCGCGCCTGCGCCCTGGCTGGCGTCGAGAATCGCTCGCTTCACTCGACGCGGCACACGTTCATTACCCTGGCGCGACGCGGCGGCGCTCGCGCTGAAGTGGTCGAGCGGGTGACGCACAACGCGGCGGGGAGCATCGTCGACCACTACACGCATTGGGACTGGGCACCGCTCTGCGAAGCCGTCCAGGCGCTGGGCATGGCGCTCGGCGCGCCCGCTCCCGCAGCGCCCGCGCCGCTTCAAAATCTTGCCACGAATCTTGCCAAGACCCCATTTCCCTCGAGAAAAACAGTGGAGGCGCTGGGAATCGAACCCAGGTCCGAAAACGCCTTGCTCACGCCTCTACGTACGTAGCCGGCACTTTGCATCGCCCCAGGTCGCGCCTGCCGGCGGGCTCTCCCGGGAGCTATTCACCTGTTTGATCTCGCCTCCCGCCCGGTGACCCGGCGTTCGGCCATCCAGCTCGGTTACGCCCTTCGGGGGGTGCTGGAGGACCCTTCCGTCGGACGGCGTTCAGTGCTGTTTAGGCAGCGAGCGCGATCGCGTTATCGTTCGCAATCAATCATTCCGCGGGTTTTTACGTGGGCCAGCGGGCCACGGTACGCAGCAAATGAGTTCGTCGTCTCCGTCGAAACCGATCGCCCCCTTTCCGTTCGAATATAAGGACGTCGCAGGGCGCGTCAACACGACCCTGACCCCGCGCAGTTTCCCCCTTTTCGGCGTCCGGCACTTTGCATCCACCAGCCGTTCGCTAACAAAGAGCACCACCTTCATGTCCAAGCGAGCCCAGTCCATCCTCATCACGGGCGCCTCGAGCGGAATCGGCCGCGCGCTCGCACTCGAGTACGCCCGGGGTGGCGCGAAACTAGCTCTCAGCGCCCGGCGCCTTCCCGAGCTCGAGACGCTCGCGACGGAGGTTCGCGCCCTCGGCGGTACGGCCATCGTCCTCCCGCTCGACGTGTGTGATACCGACGCCGTCGCCGATGCCGTGGCCCGCGCGGACCGCGACCTCGGCGGCCTCGAGATGGTGATCGCAAACGCCGGACGAGGCGCCTCGCGACACAGCAGCCGGCTCACCTGGCAAGACGTGGCGGCCACCCTCGACGTCAACGTCCGGGGCGCGCTGGCAACCCTGGTCGCCGCCATTCCGATCTTTCTCGCGCACCGGGCAGGTCACCTCGTCGGCGTCTCGAGCCTCGCGGGCCGCCGCGCGCTGCCGATGTCGGCGGCTTACAGCGCCAGCAAGGCCGCGCTCAGCACTTTTCTCGAGTCACTCCGGATCGACTTGGCCGCTGCCGGCGTGCGGGTGACCGACGTGCAGCCCGGCTTCGTCGAAACGCCGATGATCGCCGACCGGTCGCACGGCAAGCCGTTCTCCTGGCCGGTCGACAGGGCGGCGCGCCACATCGTCCACAAGCTCGACGGCGCCCCCGCTGTGGTTGCCTTCCCGTGGCCGCTGGTGTTCGCCACTGCCGTCGGACGATTGCTGCCGGCGCCCGTCTACGATCGCGTGATGCGCGCGAGCAAACGCTGAACGCGCTCCGCCGCGAGCGTGCCCTCCACCCAGGGTACTTTTTCGGTCGAGAAGCGCGTCTGGCAAAGCGCCTCGACGTCGCGGCGCACCCGCTCCCAGGCCGCTTCGTCGAGGGGGACCCGCTCGCGGTTCGCCCAGAGCCACGCGAGCGCCGAGGCGTCGCACTGCAGCTCCGTCCACGCAACGTGAACGAACGGGCCATGGTTGTGGAAGTGTGCCCAATCGTGCAGACCCCAGAAGAGGGCGTTCAGGTTGTCCGCCGCCAGCCACAGGACTTCTCGCGGTCGCATGCGTCGCTCGTAAAGCCCGTCGCTGGCGTCGTCGATCGCCCACGGCGCGAGCGCCTCCTCATCGCGAAGGCCGAGGCCGATCGCATGCAGGCGGGCGAGCTCGCGCGGCAAGAAGGTCCCTTGCCCGTCGCGTTCGCGCGCGTGGAAAACGAACACCATCCGCGCGGGATTCGACCCGTCGATACGCGCTGCGTCGTCCCAGCACGTTGGCGGCCGCCGCCACTCGAGTTCATCGCTCGGGCACCAGCCGAAGGCGTCGAACACGCCCGGAGGAACGATGCACGCGGCCGGGGGGGTCGTGAGGAGCACTCTGTGCTCGAAACCTTGCACCGAGCCGTAGTAACATTTTCACAAAGGCCTCGGCACTTTGCACCCCCTGGCGGTCCGCGCTAATGGTGACCGACGAAAGACGCGCGATGTCTCCGACGCATCCCCTACCGCCAAAGAAAGACGTTGCCCTCGCGTTTCTCGAGCGGTCGAGCGTGTACGTACATCTCGATCCACGCCCGGCCTCGGTGCTCGTCCCGGCCAAGTTCAAGACGCAGCCGAAGCTCATCTTGCAAGTCGGGCTCAACATGGCCCTGCCCATTCTCGACCTGCGCCTGGACGACGAGGGCATCGGCTGCACCTTGAGCTTCGATCGCAAGCCCTTCTTCTGCGTCGTGCCCTGGGCGAGTGTCTACGCGATGGTCGGCGACGATGGCCGCGCCATGGTCTGGCCCGACGATGTTCCCGCCGAGGTAACCCTCCAGGCGCAGCCGCGAGCGGTGGTGGCGCGCGAGCCGAAGGAGGGCGCCGCACCAGACCCCTCCGCGGGGGCAGGAGCGCAGGCGGCCGAGGCGACGAAGCCGAAGCGCCCGCGCAAACGCCCGGTGCTCGCGGCCGTGTCCGACGCGGGCGGACAAGACCGCGCGGCGAAGGCACAGAGCAAGTCTGTTCGCTCGATCGAGGCAGGGGAGAGGGCGCCGCAAGCAGCCCGCGCCGTCGCGCCGCGACCCGCCGTCGCGCCCGCCCCGGCTCCGCGCTCCGCGGCCGGGGGCGCGCGAAAGAGAAAGCGGGACTTGCCGCCGTACTTGCGCGTCGTCAAGTAAGAGCGTGACGGTGCTGCTCGGGGCCGCGGCTACCGCGTCGCGCGCTTGAGGCGATCGATCGCCACGGCGAGCTCCTTGAGACTTTGCTGCTGTTCGACCGAGCTCTCCTCGATCCGCGTGGCGGCCGCGACGAGCTGCTGGCTTCCACTGGACTGCGCTTTGTGGCTAGCGTTGAGCTGATTGACCATCGACGAGATGTTCTCGATCGCGCCCGAGATCTGACGCCCGCCGCGCGCCTGCTCTTGCGACGAGCGCTCGACGTGCTGCGTGATGATCCGCATTTTCTCCGCGCTCTTCATGATGAGCTCCGAGCCGCGCGCCTGCTGGGCCGTGGCCGCGGCGATCTGTTGGACGGTCTCGGCGATGCGCCCGATGGCGTCGGTCACCTGCTTGCTTCCCTTCGCTTGCTCGACCGTCGCGCGCGCGATGGCGCGCACCATGTTGGTGCTCTTCTGAGAGCTCTCGAGAATCTTCTTCAGCGCGCGCTCCGCCTCGTTCGAGACCTCGACGCCGCGATCGACGTTGTGCGCCCCGCGCTCGACGGCGGTGATCGCGTTCTTGCTCTCTGCCTGCACGGTCTTGATCAGATCCGTGATCTCACGCGTGCTTGCGCCGGCGCGCTCGGCCAGGTCTTTGATCTCGTCGGCGACGACGGCGAAGCCTTTGCCCTGCTCGCCGGCCTGCGCGGCGATGATCGCGGCGTTGAGCGCGAGTAGGTTCGTCTGCTCGGCGACGTCGTCGATGACGTTGACGATCTGGCCGATCGCTTCGATGCGTGACCCTAGGTTGGAGATGACCGACACCGCCTCCTGCGAGCTCTCCTTGATGCGGTAAATCTCGCTGATGGTCTTGAGGATGGCCTCGGCGCCCTTCTCGGCGTCGAGCGCCACCTCTTCGGAGAGGCGCGCCGTCTCGTTGGCGTTGCTTTGCACTTGGTCGATCGAGACGTCCATCTCGTTCATCGAGCTGCTCGTCTCTTCGGCGGTGAGCGACAGTGCGTCGACGTTCTTGGCGACCTCCTTGATCGAGTACGCCATCTCTTCGATCGAGCTCACGGTCTCGCGCACACTGCCGGCGAGCTCTCCGATGTTCTCGGCCACCTCGTCGTTGGTCGCCGTCATCTCCAAGATGGAGCTGCTCGACTCCTCGGCGCTCTGCGTGAGCGCCTCGATGTGCTTGGCGAACTCGCTCACGGCTCCCGTGAGCTCTTTGATAAGGCGTGTCGTCTGATCCGCGGCGCCGGCTTGCGTCTGCGCGTTGGCGTCCAGGCGCTGCGCGATCTCCTCGAGCGTCCGTTCGTACTCGACGATCTTGTCGTGCTTGGCCGCGAGCTCGCTTCGGTCCTTGTTGCGACTCTCTGCGACGCTCGCCAGTGCCTCGTAGAGCCGCAACGCTTCGCCGGTTGCCGGCGACGGAACGCTCGGCTTCTCGCCCGCCGCTGCCCGCCTGGCCGCGTCGGCGAACGACGCGAGCGACCCGCCCGACGCGCCGCCGCTCCCTGCCGCGACGATCCCGATGGCTCCGATGAGCGCGACGGTTACGACGTAAGCGGCCATGTACCCCGCGCCCTCTCGGGCGACGTACATGCCGGCGACTCCCATGACCAAGACGACGAGCACGCCGGTCATCTGCCTGAGGGAGAGTGTCATCGAGTCCAGCGAAGGTACCGGCCTGGGCGCGTCCGATGCAAGGAAACCGAGCCGCGCAGTTCGCCTCACAGTGCGACGCCGGGCGAAAGGAGCGCGAGGCCGCTAGAATACGGCCGGTGACGGCCATTCCAGGTCTTCCGCCCGAAGGAAAGCGATGCACGGCGACAGTTCCCTTGCGCTTCGAAGACGTGGCGCAAGACGGGCGGCTCGTATTGGAGGCGTTGCCCACCGCGCTCGCGACGACGGTTTGGCGAGGCCTCTTGGCGGGGTCCGACGCCGCACGTAGCCTGAGTGCGCAGGGGATCGTTCCCATCCTCGCCCGGCTTCGCATGGAGGGCACCTCCGGGCCCTTCTCGGCGACCGCCAACGTCGAGGCCGAAGGGACGTTCCGATTCGGCCCGGCGAGCGACGGGCGATTCATGCTCGACATGTGGGCGGACCTCTACGCTCCCATCGGCAGGACGTACGGGACCTCAGGCCGCGCGGGAGAGCGAGCGCTCGCCGGAAGAGTGCTCGCCGAGCACGTGTTGACCCGCCCGTTCGCGGCGGCCGATGAGCGCCGCGTGACGAGCGTCGAGCTCTCGGGGGGCATCGCCCCGACCGAAGCGCTCCCCGCGCTCCCGCCCTTCGAGACCATCGCAACCCTGCCGGCGGGGGCGACGCCGCTCGAGCCGGCGAGGCGCCTCGACCCGGTTCCCGTGGCGTTCGGCGTGGTGCACACCGACAGCAACCGGCACGTCAACTCGCTCGTCTACTTGCGCCTCTTCGAAGAGGCTGCGCTGCGCCGGTTCGTCGACATTGGCCGGCGCTCCGACGTGCTGGCGCGCACGGTGGATATCGGGTACCGAAAGCCCTGCTTTGCCGGGCAAGCGATGCGCGTGGCGCAGCAGGCGTTCGAGTCGGGCGGGCGCCTTGGGGTGACCGCGGTGCTCGTTGCCGAATCCGAAGCGGCGACCCCCGAGCGCTTGGCCGCCGCACGGCCCCACGCCTACGTGCAGATGAGTTTCGAGACGTGAGCGCAAAGAGGCCCGCGTCGCCAGGCGACGCTCGTCGCCCTTTTCGCGGTGTGCCCCCATGCACTACGCTTTCGGCCCCCAAGGAGGCCTTGCCATGCGCCTGTCGTGTCTTAGCGTACTGATTGTCGCCCCTTCGGCGCTTCTCGCGTGCGCCGCAGGAGCTCCGCCGCCGCCGAAGGCCGAGAGCGCGTCCGCCGAGCCTCCGGCGTCCAACAAGGACGCGCACCCGGAAGCCTCGGCCTCCGCGACGCCGCCGGCCGCCGATGCGCCAAAGACGTCAAGCGCGGCCGCTTCAGGCGATCTGGTTGCGCCCGCGGCGGACGACCCGTGGATGGCGCCCCATCAGATGCCCTCGGGCGACGTGCTCAGGACAATGCGGGCGGCGCAGGGCAAAGTGATGGCGTGCTGGCACGCGGCGAAGAAGCGTGATCCGTCCGTGAGCGGCGAGGTGAAGATCAAGTTCGTCATCACCCACGAAGGGGGCGTGCGTGTCTGGCGCAACGAAGACTCGGCCGTCAGCGACGAAGATTGCATCAACTGCGTCGGCGAGGTCATCAAGTCGCTGCAGTTCCCCGTGCAGAAATCGCCCGGCGAAGCGTGGGGCATCTACCAGATCAACTTCGGGGGCTAAGCCTTTGCCATGAGCGAGCGCACGCCAGCGGCGACCGACCGACCACGCGTCTTCTCGGGCATCCAGCCGAGCGGCGAGACGCACGTGGGCAACTGGCTGGGCGCGGTGCGCACGTGGGCCGCGCAAGTGGCCGAGCAAAAAGAAGACCTCTTCTTCTGCATCGTCGACGCCCATGCGATCACGGTCGACTACGAGCCCGCAGAGCTGCGGCAGCGAATCGACGGGATGGCTTGCGACTTGGTCGCGTGCGGTCTTGATCCGGACGGCTGTACCCTCTTCGTGCAGAGCGACGTGCACGAGCACACCGAGCTTGCGTGGTACCTGGCCAGCGTCACCGGGATGGGCGATCTCGCCCGGATGACCCAGTTCAAAGAGAAGAGCGCTGGGAAAGAACACGTGCCGGTCGGCATCTTCACCTACCCCCTGCTGATGGCCGCCGACATCCTTCTGTACAAGGCGACGGTCGTCCCCGTCGGTGAGGACCAAGTGCAGCACCTCGAGCTCGCGCGCGAGATTGTCCGCCGGTACAACCATCGCTTCGGGCCGCTGTTTCCCGAGCCCGTAGCTCGGCTGTCGCACGCGCCGCGAATCATGGGCGTGGACGGTCAGAGCAAGATGAGCAAGTCCAAAGGAAACACGATAGCGCTCTTCGAAGAGAGAGACGCATTCTGGAGCAAGCTCAAAGTGGCATTCACCGATCCGCAGCGCCTTCGTCGCAGCGATCCCGGAAGGCCCGAAGTGTGCAACGTCTACACGATGCACAAGGCGCTCTCGACGCCCGAGCAAGTGGATCTCACGTACAAAGAGTGCACCGGGGCGCAGCGCGGATGCGTCGATTGTAAAAAAATCCTGATGGATAGTTTCGACCGCGAGCTCGTGCCGCTGCGGACCAAGCGCGCGGAGCTCAAGGCCCGTCCGGAGCGCGTTCGCGAGGCGCTCGGCGACGGGGCGGCCAAAGCGCGACGAATCGCCGAGGGAACCATGCGAGAAGTGCGCGAAGCGATGGGGCTGGGCTTCGTCCGCTAGAACTTGGCCCCGTGAACCCGGGGCGATCAAGATTCGCCCCACATGCACGCACGCTGGGCGATCGCGCTCGCCATGGCACTCGCGGCGGCGCTCGCAGCCCGTGGTGCGCGCGCCTGGCAGGAAGCGCACCAGACGGGCGACGACGCCCGCCTGACCGTGGAGGCCAACGGCGTCGCTTCGGTGGAGCAGGACCTCCGCTGGCGCGTGGTGCGTGGTCCCCTCCGCGGGATCGATCTCGCAGGTTTCCCGCTCGGCGCGGTCGTCGACCCGCAGGTAACGATCGCCGCCGCCGACGGGCGGACGCTGATTGGACACGCGGCTCGACGCGAAGGGGGAGCCGTCCACGTTACTGTCGACGACCCGCGCGCCCTCGTCCGCGGCACGTTTACCTTCGGACTGCGCGCGCGCATCGACCTGGTCGCGGCCGGAGCTGTGGCACGGGACGGTGCGACGTGGCGGCTGGCGTGGTCAGGACCCGTCGCCAACGATGGCGTCGACGGCGCGCGCATGACGATCGACCTCCCGGCCGCGCCGGAGGAGCCCCGCCCGATCGCGCCGGACACCGGGGCGATCGACGACAGCATCGCGGCGACGTCACGCCGGGGCGCTGAGCGTGACGTCCTCGAGCTCGTGCGGCCGCACGTCGGTCGCGGCCAGTCGGCCGCGTGGACGATTCGCCTCGACCCCCGCGCGCTGCCGCTTGTCGTGGACCCGCGCATGCGCCCGCCGCGCGCGGCGACCCCGCCTCCGGAGCCGGACCGTGTGCGGGAGGTGTCGCTCGCAGCCCTGCTGTTGGCGGTCGCGGTCTCCTTTGCACTGCTGGTCGACCGCAAGATGCGGGCGTTCGCATCCGCGTGCGCGCCCGGCGGTAGACGCCCGCGAGGTCTCCTGCCCTTGCCCGACCGTGCACGCGCCGTCCTGGCGGGGGTGTCGCTCGCGGCGGCCGTCGGTCTCGAGGTCCTCGGCCAGACCACCGCGGGCGCCGCGTGCGCAGCGGTCGCGGCGCTCGCTGGTGCCCTCCGCGCACCGGCGGCATCCCCCGCGGTGCGCGGCCCGGGCCGATGGCTCGCGCTGCGCCCGGAGCGCGCTTTCGCGCGCGTCCGCGTTCCACAGCACTGGCTCGACCTCGGATCGACGACCGGCCGCCTGACCGCGCTGGGCGCCAGTGCGCTCGTCGGGGCGGCGGCTTTGATCGCCCGACGGCTCGACGCCGACGGACCCTGGCTCGCGGCGCTGGACGCTGTCGCGCTCGTTCCGCTCTTCGTCACGGGTCGCGCGGCCCAGTTGCCGCCGCACGGGGTGCGGTCCGCCGCGCCATGGCTCGCAGGGGCCTTCCGCCGCCTGCGCCGCGCGGCCGGCGTAAGCGTCACCCCATGGGCGCGGGTCGCTCCGGACGGAGTGACCGCAGACGAGCTCCGCTTGCTGGTGACACCCCGCGTTGCCATGCCCGGTGTGATCGGCCTGGAGATCGGGCTGGCGTGGAGCGGCACACCCGTGGGCTGGACCGCGACGCCGGAGGTGCTCGTGCGGGTGCTCGACGGGAGCGACGCGGCTCGCACGCTGGCCCGTGAAATCCCGCGCGTGCGCAGCGTGCCCGGGCGCCGCTCCGACGAACGCGTCTTCCGCCTGCTGCCGCGAGCCCCGACGCGATCGAGCACGCTGACCCTCGTGTGCGCCCTCGCCGATGTCCTCACTCACCGGCGGGTCGCGGTGGGCCGCGCGATGGCGCCCATCGGGGTCGACGTACCTGCGAAAGCCGACGGAGCGGACGGTCTGGCGTCATGGTGTCCCTCGATGGCGGAGTGATCGGGTGAGGCCAAGAACGCTCTAGCCCGTATTCTTCTTGCGCGGATTCTTTGCGCACGGTTGCGGCCCCGCGCGTTGCGGAAACGTGCCCCGACCCGCACGGCGAGGTAGGCTTGCGGCACCTCACTGACTTCTCCATGCCCTGCGCGCTGGCGGATTTGCGCCGACGGGATGCGGGTCGCGAGGCCATACGTGGGAGATTGCCGTGTCGCTTCGAGCCCTTTTTCAGACCGTTGCGTTCATCCTGGTGAGCTGTCTGGTTCTCTGTGCCGGTTGCGGCGGTCGCTCTGACCTCGACCAAAACATCCCCGACGACGCGGGCACGTTCGACGTCACCAGACCCCCGGCATGCAACGCGATCACGTGCCCCACCGGGTGTTGCGACGCGAGTCATGTCTGCCAATCGGGCGGGGGCACCGGCGCGTGCGGCTCGATGGGACAGGCCTGCAAAGACTGCGTGGCAGCCGGTTTCAACTCGTGCGACCTGGCCATGCACGCGTGCAAGACGAACGTCGGCCAGTGCAGCGCGACTAGCTGCAGCGGCGGGTGCTGTTCGGGCAATGTCTGTTTCAACGGCAACGACCCGATGATGTGCGGCTCGGGCGGGCAAGCATGCGCGTCATGCGCCAGCTCCGGTCTGTCGTGTGTCGGGCAGCAGTGCGTGCCCCCGCCGCCGCTGCCGTGCGGGCCCATGACCTGCAACGGGTGCTGCGTCGGCACCCAGCTATGTCTGCCCGGCACCGCGCAAGCTTCCTGCGGCTACCGCGGCGCGCAGTGCGTCAATTGCTCGACCCAGATGGGGCCTGCGCCGCAGGTCTGCGTCGCGAACGGCTACGGTGGCACTTGCTTGGCGCAACCTCCGCCGCCGTGCGGTCCTGCCAGTTGCCCCAGCGGTTGCTGCGATGCAACCGGCAACTGCCAGCCGGGCACCGGGGCAAGGATATGCGGTACCGGCGGCAGCGCCTGCCAGAACTGCGGGCCGCTCGGCGACGTGTGCACCAACCAGCGGTGTGCCCCGCCGGTGGCCGATGCTGCCGCGTGCAACGCGCAGACCTGTCCTGCCGGGTGCTGCGATGGCCTCGGCAACTGCCTGATGAGCGGGAGCTCTACCCAGTGCGGTCTCGGCGGCGTCGCGTGTCAGAACTGCGCGCAACTGGGCGAGCAGTGCTCCAAGGGCCAATGCGCATTCGTGCCCGACGCCGGGACCTGCAACGCGCAAACTTGTCCGATGGGTTGCTGCGATCCATTCGGGATGTGCTCTTCGGGCGTCTCGAGCGCCGCGTGCGGCACCCGAGGCAACTCGTGCAAGACGTGCCCTCCCGGCTCGCTGTGCAGTGGCCAGCAGTGCGCTGCCGTCTTCGACGGCGGGGGGTGCAACGCCCAGACGTGTCCGACCGGGTGCTGTGACCAGTTCGGCATTTGCCAGGCCGGTTTCTTGGGGAGCGTGTGCGGCAACTTCGGCGGCGCCTGCCAAAACTGCTCGAGCTCGGGGTCGCAATGCATCGGTCAGCAGTGCTTCGCCCCCTTCGACGCGGGGCGATGCAGTTCACAGACGTGCTTCAACGGGTGCTGCGATGCGTTCGGCAATTGCCAGACCGGGTTCGTGGACACGCAGTGCGGCGATTTCGGCAACACGTGCCAAAACTGCGCGCAGTTCGGCCAACAATGCAATAGCCAGCAATGCTCCTTTCCCGTGCCCAAGTGCAACCAGCAAACGTGCCCGTTCGGCTGTTGCGACATGTCCGACACGTGCCAAGCGGGTTCGGTGAACGCGGCGTGCGGCAACTTCAGCGACTTCTGCCAGATCTGCTCGCCGGCGTTCGGTGAACAATGCGTTGGCCAGCAATGCATGTTCGGGGTGGATGCCGGAGTGTGCTCGGCGACCACGTGTCCGAACGGTTGCTGCGACAACTCGGGCTTGTGCGAGCAAGGCCTCACCGGCTTGTCGTGCGGGACGCTGGGGGCAAACTGCGCGAACTGTTTGCAGAACGGCGACATTTGCTCCACGAAGCAGCAGTGCGTCCCCCCTGCCGGGAGCGACGCCGGGCCTGTCTGCAATCAGCAGACGTGTCCCTTTGGCTGCTGCGACGCCTCCGGCATGTGCCAGCAGGGCTTCTTTTCGAACCAATGCGGCAACAACGGTAGCCTTTGTACGGATTGCACGAAGCAGGGAGGGCAGTGCCTCTTCGGCCAGTTCTGCTCGACCCCCGACGGGGGAACGCCCTGCTCGCAGAGCTGCTCGGGGTGCTGCGATGGTACCGGCAACTGCCAGGGCGGCTTTCTCAATACGCAGTGCGGAGAGCAAGGGACCACGTGCGAGGACTGCACGATGCTCAAGCCCGCGTCGACCTGTGACGTGAACGTGTTCCCTCGCGTCTGCGCGAGCGAGCAAACGCAGTGCCCGGCCCCCTATCCGAGCTGCCCCTCGCCCTTGGAGCAGGCCGCGCCCACGCGACAGAACGTCTGCTCCACGGCCGATCTTCAAAACGCCGCGGCGGCCTGCGCGGGCGGTGCCAGCACGAACACCTGCAACAACTTCTTCGGGTCCGTGAATACCCCGTGCTCCAATTGCCTCCAGCCGTTCGATGTCGACTTCGTAGCCCAGACCGGGATTCGCGCGTGCGTCGCACCCTACGTCGACGCGACTTGCAACCACAACAGCGCCTGCATCGCCGATTGCACCGCCGAGAGCTGCTACGGCTGCCCCGATTCCACGACGACCTCGCTGTGCGACGTGCAAGTGCAGTCCGGAACGTGCTCGACGTACACCCAGGCCGACCAGTGCGTCGTGACCGCCCTCGCGGGACCGGCTGCCGTATGCAACCCGGTCACCTACCAGGGCAACTTCGGGGCATGGCTGCAAGGGGTCGGCGCGAAGTATTGCGGGCCGTAGGAAAACCGAGGAAGGGCCGCTGAGCCGCCGCGGACTGGAGGTCGCCGATCACGACCACGACCACGTCTGGGTCCACGACTCGGCGAGAAATGCGGGCAGGAGGATGCTATAGGCCTGCCCCGCACCCATGGATTCGAACGCCCCCCGCGCCCACCGGCAGCAGGCCCTGGCGGCGTACGTCGAGCCCCTCGCCGTCGGACGCCGGGTCGCCGTTCTCGGCGACTCGTCGCTTGCTCTCGGGGCGCGGATCGCGGAGCTCGGCGCGCAGTCGGTGCAAGTGTGGGATCCGGACGCCGACCGCGCGCGGCGAGCGGCCGATCTCGCCCCGCGCGGTGTGGTGGTGCGTCCGGTGCCGCGGCGTGGCTCGCGGCCGGAAGGCGCGGGCGACGAGCGCGGAGCCTTCGATCTCGTCGTCATCCCCGACCTCGAGCTCTTCGACGACGCGCCCGACGTTCTGGCGCGGGTGCGCACTCTGGTCGGCGATCAGGGCGCGGCCCTGGTTTGTGCGCCGAACCGCGAAGGCGACGCCGACCCTGCCGCGTATGGCTACTACGAGCTCTTCGACCTCGTTGCGGGCCAGTTCGACGACGTGACGATGATCGCGCAGCTCCCGTTTCAAGGGGTCGCGCTCGCCGAGCTGGCGGAAGACGAGGAAGGCGAGTCGCCCGCGGTCACCGTCGACACGCAGCTCGCCAGTTCCAGTCGTACGCCCGAGGCATTCGTCGCGCTCGGGAGCCAGCGGGGGGTGCGGCTCGATCCGTACGCGATCGTCGAGCTTCCCGAGCGCGTCTCGGCGGACGAAGGGGCCGCAGAGGCCGTGGAGCGCGAAGAGGCCAAAGCGGTGCACCTGGCCATCGCGCAAGCGGGAGCCAGGGCCGCCGGCCTCGAAGAAGAGGTCGAGGACCTGCGCGCCCGCCTCGCCGGCATGGAGCAAGGGGCGCGGGCGGCCCAGCGGCTCGAAGAGGCACTTCAGGAGCGGTCGGCTCGGGTGGCCGAGCTCGAGAGCGCGCTCGCCGCGAGCTCGCGCGACGTTGTGGAGCTCTCGCAAGAGGTGCAACGCCTGCGCGTCTTGGCGGAGACCGAAAGGGCCGTAGGCCTGCAGCTCGAAGCGCTCGTGGTGCGCGCCGAACGCGCCGAGCGTGCGCTCGCGGCAGCCGAGCCGGACCAGGCGCGAACGGCGGAGATCCACGCCGCCGAGCTCGCGCGCTACGAAGAGGTCCTGATCGATCGGGCGCAAGCGATGCGGGCGCTCGAGGCGGAGCTCGGCCGCCGGGAGCGGATGGTCCGTGAGCTGGTCGACGCGATCGGAGACGCTGGGCAAGAGGCGGGGGGCGCGCCCAAGCCAAGTCCCGTTCCCACTCCAACTCCCGCCGGGGAGGTCGCCCCCGAGTACGCGATCCTGGCCGAAACCAACGCCCAGCTACGGCAGAAGCTGGACGCCCTTGCCCTGGATCTCGCACGCCGGCAAGGTGAGGCGCAGGCGAGCGGGTGGACCATCGCGGAGCTCCAGCGCCGACTGGACAGCGAGACCCGGCCGGTCGTCTCCGCACCCGACGACACCCCCGGCCCCCAAGTGCCCTCGGACCCCGACGCGCAGAGCCGCCTGGCCGCGGCCTTGGACGAGCTCAACGTGCTGCGCCGGGCCCTCGCCCAAGAGCACGAGGCGCGCCTGCGTGCGGAATCTGCTGGCGCTCCCCTCCACAAAGGTGCGCAAGATTGACAGGTCTCGGTCGAGGCTTAATTTGACGGTGCCTGAGCGCACCCGGGTACTGCCCAGGTGTAAAGGTAAGGCGCCCAAGAGACCCGTACCCCATCGATGTCTTCCAAGCGCGACTATTATGAGGTCTTGAGCGTTTCGCGTGAGGCGTCGGTCGACGACCTCCGAAAGGCGTACCGGCGCGAGGCGCTCAAGCACCATCCGGACCGAAACCAAGGCGACGCCGCGGCCGAGGCGAAGTTCAAAGAAATCAACGAGGCGTACCAGATCCTTTCCGACCAGGAAAAGCGTCAGGTCTACGACCAGTTTGGGCACGCCGGCCTCGATAGCTCGGCCGGGGGCCATGGCATGGGCGACGTGTTCGCCCACATGCAAGACCTCTTCAGCGAGATGTTCTCCGGGTCGATGGGGTTCGGGGGCGGAGCCCACGCGCGCCGCGGCGGCGACTTGCGCGTGCAAGCGCGGCTGACCTTGCGAGAGGCCGCCTTCGGGTGCAAGCGCGAGCTCACGGTGCGCGCCCCCGCGGCATGCACGGACTGTGGCGGCAGCGGGGCGAAGGCCGGGTCCAAAGCCGAGGGTTGTCCGCAGTGCCGGGGAACGGGGCAGGTGTCGAACACTCGCGGCTTCGTGATGTTCACTTCGACGTGCGGCCGTTGTCGGGGGGCGGGGCGGGTGATCAAACATCCGTGCCCGACGTGCGCCGGGCAGGGGGCGGTCGAGCGCGCGCGCAAAGTCAACGTGACCTTCCCCGCGGGGATCGACGCCGGACAGCGCTTGCGCGTGCCCGGGCAGGGGGTGCCGGGTCCGAACGGCGTGCCGCCCGGCGATTTGTACGTCGAGGTCGACGTGGAGGCCGACCCGCGATTCGAGCGCGATGGAGTCGATCTCGTCGCGCGAGCGCACGTCCTATTCACCGAAGCGGCGCTCGGCGCCGAAGTCCGCGTAGAGGCGCTCGAGGCCGACGATGAGGGGGCGACCCTCCCGCTCTCGCTGCCACCCGGGACGCAGTCGGGCGAGGTGTTCACGCTCAAAGGGCACGGCATCCCCCGGCTGGACGGGCGCGGTCGCGGATCCCTGGTCGTCGTCGTTCAAGTGGACGTGCCCAAAGCGCTTACGACGCGGGCGCGCGAGCTGGTCGAACAGCTCGGCGAGGAGCTCCGCAGCAGCGCCGCGACGACGGGCAAACGAGCCGCCGCGGCGAAATAGGGCGCGGCGGGGTCGGCGATGCCGGTAGACGTCGAGGCGCTCAAGGCCAAGCTCGCGCAAGTGTCGACTCTTCGCGCGGCAGGCCGGGTGCGAGGCGTAACGGGGCTGAGCCTGCGCTTCGCCATGCCAGGCGTGCGGATCGGCGACGTTGTGACGGTGCGGCGGCGGGGCACGCCACTCGCCTGCGAAGTGGTCGGCTTCGACGGGGGCGAGGCGATCGCGATGCCGCTCGGGGTGCTGGGCGGAGTCGGTCCGGACGACGAAGTCGAGTCGACCGGCGGGCCGCTTCAAGTGCGCGCGAGCGGCGCGCTTCTCGGGCGGGTTCTCGACGGCCTGGGGCGTCCGTTCGACGGCGGTCCGCCAATCGACGGGGAATGGGTCCCGGTCGACCGCGATCCACCCGCCGCGCTCGGCCGCCGTCCGGTGTCGCTTCCGATGGCGACCGGAGTGCGCGTGATCGACGGGTTGCTCACGCTCGGCGAAGGGCAGCGCGTCGGGCTCTTCGCCGGTTCCGGCGTCGGCAAGAGCTCGCTGCTCGGTGCGGTGGCGCGGGGGGCGGAGGCCGACGTCGTGGTCGTCGCCCTGGTGGGCGAACGCGGTCGCGAGGTCGGCGAGTTTCTCGACGGTCCCCTGGGGTCCGAGGGGCGAAAGAAGAGCGTCGTCGTCGTGGCGACGAGCGACGTCGCGGCGCTCGAACGGCTTCGCGCCGCCCAAGTTGCGACCGCGTACGCGGAGCATTTCCGGGATCAGGGTGCGCGCGTCCTGCTCCTCGTCGACTCGGTCACGCGCTGCGCGCGCGCGCTTCGGGAGGTGGGGTTGGCTGCGGGGGAGCCGCCTGCACGGCGCGGCTATCCGCCCAGCGTCTTCGCGATGCTCCCTCGCCTGCTCGAGCGCGCGGGCCAGGGCGACCGCGGCAGCATCACCGCGATCTACACGGTGCTCGTCGAGGGGGGCGACATGGACGAGCCGATCGCCGACGAAGTGCGAGGCATCCTCGACGGCCACATCGTCCTCGACCGGGCCATCGCCGCCCGAGGGCGTTACCCCGCAGTGGACGTCACCGCGTCGCTCTCTCGGGTGATGGACGGGATCGTGAGCCGAGACCAGCGCGACGCTGCTCGGCGTCTGCGCGCGCTCGTGGCGACGTACGAGGCCAAGCGAGATCTGGTCGCCCTGGGAGCCTACGCCCAGGGGCGCGACAAGGACCTCGACGAAGCCATGTCGCGTATGCCTCGCATCGAGGCGTTCCTTCGGCAAGACACCGACGACAAGAGCGATCTGACCGCGACCGTCGCGGGGCTGATTCATGCGGTCAGGTAGACCGCGATCGCCGACGTGCTACTCCCTTCGCCGCTCGCGATGACCCTGCTCCAAGTCGCCGGCCTGCGCTTCGGTTACGCGGGTGACCTCTTGTTCGAGGACGTCACTTTCAACCTCGACTCGGGCGATCGCCTCGCCCTCGTCGCGCCCAACGGCAGCGGAAAGACGACGCTCCTGCGCCTGATGGCCCGCGAGCTCGAACCCGACGCGGGCAACGTCGTCTTGCGCCGCGACACCGCGCTCGGCTTCTACCGTCAATCGCACGAGATGGCCGCGGACGGCGACGTCCTCGGCGCGTTTCTCTCCGGCTTCCGCGAAGTGGTCGAGCTTCGGCAGGAGCTGCACCACGCCCAGGAAGAAGCCGCGAGCGGCTCTGCGGAGGCGCTCGATCGTCTCGCGAAAGTCACCGATCGCTACCACCTGGTCCACGGCGACGAGCTCGAGCACCGAGTCGCGGCCCTGGCCAGCCACTTGGGCTTCTCGCCGCGCGACCTCGCGCGTCCGGTCGCGTCGCTTTCCGGCGGAGAGCGCGGCCGCCTGCGCCTCGGCGTCGTTCTCGCCCAGCAGCCCGACGTGCTGCTGCTCGACGAGCCGACCAACCACCTCGACCTCGACACGATCGCCTGGCTCGAAGGCTGGCTGGCCGACTATCGCGGCGCGGTCCTCATCGTGAGCCACGACCGCGCGTTTCTGGACAACACGTGCCGGTCGACGATGGAGCTCGGCAAGCGGAGCTTCCGCGTCTATCCGGTGAGCTACTCCGAATACGTCGGGCTCCGCGCCGCCGACCTCGATCGCGAGCGTGCTCTCGCCGAACGCCAGCACGGGATGATCGCCAAGACCGAAGACTTCATCCGGCGTAACATCGCGGGTCAGAAGACGAAGCAGGCGCAGAGCCGGCGCAAGATGCTCGAGAAGATGGACCGCCTCGAGCGGCCGGAAGACGTTTGGGCCACCGCGGAGCGCGTCGCGTTTCGCTTCGCCCCGTCCGCACGCACCGGCGACATCGTGCTAGACGCCAAGGGTCTCCGGGCCGAGCGTGGAGGCCGCCGGCTCTTCGGAGGCTTGGACTTGCTCGTTCGGCGCGGAGAGCGCATCGGCGTTGTGGGGCCGAACGGCGCGGGCAAGACTACGCTCTTGAACCTGCTCGCCGGTCGCGGCGGGCAGGACGACCTCGGCACGGTCAAGCGTGGCACCAACCTGCAAGACGGCTACTTCGACCAGCACCTCGGCGACGTCGACCCGTCGCTCACCGCAGTCGACAACGTGCGGCGCGTCCGGGGCGACTTGACGGTGGAAGCCGCGCGGCAGTACCTGTCGCGCTTCCGCTTCTGGGGCGACGACCCGCTTCGCGCGGTCAGCGGCTTCTCAGGCGGCGAGCGTTCGCGGCTCGCGCTGGCGAAGCTGCTCCTCGAACCGCGGAACCTGCTCTTTCTCGACGAGCCCACCAACCACCTCGACATCGCCGCGGCCGAGATCCTCGAAGAGGCGCTCGTCGCCTTCGAAGGCACGGTGGTGCTCGTCTCCCACGACAGACGCTTCCTTGAGAACGTGACCACGCGCATCGTGAGCGTCCGGGACGGCAAAGCCGACGTGTATCCCGGTGGTTTCCGGGACTACGAGCAGGCCCAGAGCGCGACGGCGGTGTCCGCGTCCCGCGGGATCGCTGGGGAGGTCGCGTCCGATTGCTCGGCGCGAACCCGAGATCGCGACGGCGCGCCGTCCGCTGCCGCGGGTGACTTGGAGGCCGGCAAGCAGAAGTACGAAGTTCAGCGTCAAGCGGCCCGATCGCTCGAAAAGAAGAAGCGTCGCATCCAGGAGCTCGAGTCGTCGATCGTCGTCGGCGAACGGGAGCTGAGCACGCTCCGCGGAAGTCTGCGGGAGGCGCCCGGCGAAGACTGGGAAAGGCTCGCGAAGATGGCTCGCGACGAGCAAGCGCTCGCGAAGAAAGTCGACGCGATGCTCCTCGAGTGGGCGCGGCTGTCGGAGGAAGTCCAGTGAGTGACCCGCGCGCGACGCGCTGGCGCGTTGCGGTTGTCGTAGTAGTAGCGGCGCTCGCCGTCGTGGAGGGCGGGGGATGCAAGCGTGCGCGCACCAATTCGGTGGCAGCCGAGCCCGTGCAGACGCCGACAGTCAAGGACGACAGCGATGCGTTTCTCTTGACGTGGATCGACGACAAGGGAGATTTTCACGTCGAGACGCGGGTCGCCGACGTCCCGATGATGGGGCGCGACGCGGTTCGGGTCGTCGACCCGAGCAAACAAGACGGCGATTCCGCCGATCGAATTCTTGTGGTCGACCTCCGCGAGGCCCGCGCCGACGGCACCTACCCCGTCCGGACGATCGCCCGCGCGGACTTCGACGCCATCGCGCTCGGTCGCCGCGAGAAGGCCGGTCCGACCCTCGCGAACGCCCAGCCGTCTTCTTCGTCGAGGGCCGCGGCGGACGCTCCCGACCCGGGAGCGGTGAAGGCCGTTTCGCGCGGCGCCGTCGTGATCTATGGGGCGGAGTGGTGCGGCGCGTGCCACGAAGCGGCGAAGTACTTTCGACGCAAAGGGATCGCGTACGTCGAAAAGGACATCGAGAGGGATCCCGCCGCCGCACGCGAGATGCAGCAGAAGCTGGCCAGGAAGGGTCTACAGGCGGGGTCGATCCCGGTCCTGGACGTACGGGGCCGCGTGATGGTGGGGTTCAACCCGGCGGAGGTCGAGGCCGCGTTGGGGGCGAGTCTTTAGATCGGCCTTCCCTCGTGCAGTCTCCACCGGGCGCAGTATGGTTCGTGCGTGAACGTAGCAAAGGCCAGGAAGGGTTTTTCGCGCTCGGCCGTTCTCATCGGGCGCCCAGCATTCTTGGCCGGCGCGGCGATGATAGCCGTCGCTGCGGCGGGCAGCTGCTCGAGCGGTTCGAACGAGACCTCCGCCTCGCTGGAAGGCGGTGCGACGAACGGGAGCTCGGGCGCCGGCAGCGGTTCTGGCACCGGCGGCGCGAGCACGGGGTCCAGCGGCGCGAGCACCGGTGGGACAAACTCGAGTTCGGGCAGCACGACCACGGGCTCCAGCGGGACGAGCTCCAGCTCCGGTGGCACGAGCTCCGGCTCCGGTGGCACGAGCTCCGGCTCCGGTGGCACGAGCTCCGGCTCCGGTGGCACGAGCTCCGGCTCGGGTGGTTCGAGCACGAGCTCCGGATCGAGCGGCGCGGACTCGGGCCTCGCCAGCGCCGATGGCGGCGCGGCGGGCGACACCGGCGTCGCGCCAGCGGGGACCGGGGTTTGCGACATCTTCGCGTCGGGTGGTACGCCGTGTGTGGCCGCGCACAGCACGGTGCGGGCGCTCTCGGCCGCGTACAATGGCAGCCTCTACCAGGTCACTCGCGCGTCGGACAACACGACCAAGGACATCGGTGTTCTGAGCGCCGGCCGCTTCGCCGACTCGGCAGTGCAGGACACGTTTTGCGCCGGCACGACGTGCACGATTTCGATCATCTACGACCAGTCTGGCAAGGGGAACAACCTCACGCCGGCGCCCCCCGGCCAGCGCAAGGCCACGCCGGACAACCCGGCCGACGCGACGGCTCTCAAGGTGACGCTCAGCGGCCACACGGTCTACGGGGTCCATATCGTGGCGGGCGACGGCTATCGGAACGACAAGGCTGTGGGCACCGCTACCGCCGACCTGCCGGAGACCGAGTACATGGTGACGAGCGGCACCTTCTACAACTCTGGCTGCTGCTTCGACTACGGCAACGCAGAGACCAACAACTACGACGACGGCGACGGCACCATGGAAGCGGTCTATTTCGGCACCGCCTCCCAATGGGGAAAGGGCGGCGGTGCCGGCCCTTGGGTCATGGCGGACATGGAAAACGGCATCTTCGCCGGAGTGAGCTTCGCCGCCAACGCGGCCGACACGCCCCAGACTTCCGCCTACGTCACAGGCTTGGTGATAGGCAGATCCGGGACCTTTGCACTCAAAGGCGGCAACTCACAGTCGGGGACGTTGACGACCTTCTACGACGGAGCGCGTCCTAACGGCTACAACCCCATGAAGAAGCAGGGGGCCATCATCCTCGGGATGGGCGGCGACAACACCAACGGCGCCCAAGGAAACTTCTTCGAAGGGGTCATGACGTCCGGAGCCGCGACGGACGCGATCGCTGACGTCGTCCAGGCCAACATCGTGGCCGCGGGTTATGGGAAGTAATGACACCTCAGCGGAGAAGATCAGATCCAAGCGCTGCAACGAAGAGGCGTCACAAACCGGCACGTCAGGGCTCCCGATAAAACCGCGGCACTCGTCGGGACACGCTCGTCAGCACTTCCCACGGAATGGATCCGGCGTGCGAGGCTATCTCGTCCACGCCGATGACGTCGCGTCCGAGCACCCCGTCTTGGGCCCCCAGGACGACCACTTCGTCGCGCAGGCTCGCGCCTTCGATGCCCGTCACGTCGACCATGGTCATGTCCATCGACACGGCGCCCACGATCGGCGCGCGCTTTCCCCGCACGAGGACGTGGCCGCAGTTGCCCAGGTGACGCGAGAGGCCGTCGGCATAGCCCATCGGCAAGGTCGCGATGCGCGAACACCGCGCGGCTTTCCACGTGGCCCCGTAGCCGACCGACGCTCCCTCGTCGACGTCGCGGAGCGAGACGATCTCCGTCCGCACGCGCATCACGGGCCTGAGCTCCGTGGACAGCGGGTCGCCCTCGACGCGCGGCGCGACGCCGAAGAGCGCGATTCCAGGGCGCACCGCGTCGAGCCGAGCCTGCCCGCGGAGGAGCGCCGCGCTGTTCGCCGCGTGCCGCTGCTCGGGACGGACGCCAGCCCGCGCGAGGATCGCGGTCGCTTCCTCGAACCGCGTCATCTGCTCGCTCGTCGCCTCGGTCGTGGGAGCGTCTGCGCACGCGAGGTGGGTCATCAGACCGCGCACGCGCACCTCGGGATAGTCGGCGAGAGCGGCCGCCAGCTCGGGCAGCGCCCGGAGAGTCACGCCGAGGCGTCCCATCCCCGTGTCGACTTTGAGGTGCGCGTCAATGGGCCCTGACACCTCGCCGGAGCGAACCAAGCGCGCGAATGCGGCGACCTGCCCGATGTCGTGGACAACGGGAATCAGCGCTCGCGCGACGACCTCGTCGTGCGCATTGCCGTAGTGGCCACCCATCACCATGATGGGCGCCACGATCCCCGCCTCTCGAAGCTCGACCGCTTCCTCGAGCAGTGCCACGCAAAAGCCGTCCACCCGGGCCCGTTCGAGGGTGCGCGCGACACCTGGAGCGCCGTGCCCGTAGGCGTCGGCTTTGAGCACCGCCCACACGCGCGCCCCTTCCGCTCGCTTCTGGACGACGCGCAGGTTGTGGCGCAACGCCGCGAGGTTGACGTCGGCTCGCGTCGGCCTCACGGCATCGGCGGGGGCGGCCCGCCGGGGGCGGAGCACGCGAGGAACGAGGGGCTGCGACATTGCAGGGAGAACGCCCGGCCAGGGCGCTACGATTCCCTTCACGACTAGCACCGAGCGGGAGCAAGGGCCAAGCGGACGAGCTCTAGTCTTGTGCAGCCTCCGCTGCGCTCCTTCGGGGATCCGCTCTGGCTGACGCGATGGGAGCTTACGCGATCAAACGACTTGCACACGGGGGGGAGCGCGGCCGCTCCCCCCGACCACCCCCCCCCGACCCCCAGCCGTAAACACGACTTCTACCGGGGGGGAGCGCGGCCGGGTTCAGGTGGCGGCGCCTCCTCACCATGAGGCGGCGCCGCCCGGCCGTGAGGACCCGGCGCCCGGCGATGAGGAGTCGGCGCCCGACGGTGAGGACGGAACGCCCGACGATGAGGCGTCTTGTCCCCACCGTGTGGGAACTGGCCCCCCCAGGCGAGGACGGACCTTCCCGGGTCGGTCGGTACCGCCAGGAATCGCATGAGCCCAGTCCTCGAGAATTCTTCCCTTGGTGACCCTGGTGCTCCTGGCGGCTTTCTCTCGGCAGCGCCAGTCCAGGTTCACGTCCTCAGCGACCGCCCACTCGCCGAGCCGTCCGCGCTCGCCGAGCATGACGCGCAGAACGACCCATGAAACTGGTACGTTGCGCGCGTGCGACCCGCCGCTACTCGCCGCATCCGTCCTGCACGCCCAGCGAGAGATCCTCCCCTTGCGCGCAAAGCGCCTCGGACCCTTGACCGTAGTGAGCTCGGAAGAACGCGTCGAACGCAACCGGGTCGAAGCAGTCCGCGCGGAGCGTCCACCCCCACGCGCTCGCCGCGAACTTCACGTCGAGGTTGGGGTCGGGCGTCATGACGATGCGGATGCGCGCGTCGCCCGCCGCCGGACTGCAGATCGGGTCGTCCGGCAAGTTGTCGATCCACCGTTGCGCCGCCGCGACGTCCGCCGCGCACCCCGCGGGACAGTCGTAGGAGAGGACCACCGCGCCGTGCTCGAGATCGTGCACCCAGAACCCCTCCGGGATCGCCAACGGGTAGCTCTCGTACGCCGCCCAAATGGGATAGTGGTTGCCCGACGAGGGAGGCTTCGTCAGATAGGTCACCGGCGCGCAGACCGCGACGTGCGTAGCCCCTTCGATCGCGTGTTGCTCGACGACCGCGCCACACGCCCCGCCGTCTTCGCTCGAGAGTCCGTCGTCAGGCGATCCGCCCGCGTCGGGCGCATCGCCGGTGACGGCCTCGCTTTCGGCAGCACCGTCGTCTGACGAGTCATCCGAGTCGGGCAGGTCGGTCGGTATCGCGGCATCCAGAAAGCCGGATTCCGGGGCGGTCGTAGCCGCATCCGAGCCCGGCACGCTCGCGGGCATCGCCGCGTCGATGGCGGCATCGGGTGGGCCTCGTTTGCCAGCCGACGGCTGGCCGCAGCCCACGAGAAAGACGAACGAACACTCGGCCGCGCGCCGGAGTCCAAGGGCTCTCCGGCGCCGAGAGCGGGCCCGCACGCGCATGGGGGATCTTACCATTTCCCGTCTGCGGCACCGACTCCAAAGCGGCGGCGCGTGTTGGCCAACGCGCGAAATGGCGAAGCCTAAGCGCTCAAGTCTTGGTGCGCGCGCCGCTCGGCGACTGTCGCCTGCTCGTGCGCGGACTGCATCCGGTAGAGGCGCGCATACACCCCTCCTTTGGCGAGAAGCTCGTCGTGCGTCCCGATTTCGACGACGCGGCCCTTGTGAAAGCACACAATCCGGTCGGCCGCGCGGATCGTCGACAGGCGGTGCGCGATGACGAGCGACGTTCGCCCCCGCACGACCTCTTCGAGCGCCCGCTGCAGCCGTGCCTCGGTGTCGGAGTCCACGCTCGCGGTCGCCTCGTCGAGGACCAGGAGCGGCGCGTCTCGGTACATCGCGCGCGCGAAGGCGAGCAGCTGCCGCTCGCCCGCGCTGAAATTCTGCCCCCTCTCGTCGACGCGGGCGTCGAGCCCTCCCTCCCGATTGGCGAACACTTCGAACGCCCCGATCCGCCTCAGCGAAGCCTCGGCCCGTGCGCGATCCGGCGTTGCGTCGGCCACGCCGATGTTCGACAGCAGCGTACCCGAGAAGAGGAAGACGTCTTGCGGCACGACCGAGAAGTTCCGTCGCAGATCATGCGGTTCGTAGGTCCGCACGTCGCGTCCGAGAACCCGCACGGTCCCCCCTTGTGGCTCGTAGAGGCGCAGCAGCAGACTGGCGACCGTCGTCTTTCCCGCACCGGTCGCGCCCACCAGAGCAACGCGTTCCCCGCGACGGGCGCCGAACGTGACGTCGCGAAGCACGGGCACACCCGGCTTGTATTCGAAGTCGACGTGCTCGAGCGCGATCCCTTCGTCGGGTGGTCCCGCCGGCCCGCACTCCTGCGGGGCGAGCGCCTCCGGCGCGACGTCCTTCTCGTCGAGGAGCTCGAAGATTCGCTCCGCTCCCGCCATGGCGCTCTGCAGGAGCGTATACCGTTGCGAGAGAAGGCTCACGGGCTCGAAGAACTGCCGGATGTATTGCGTGAAGGTGACCAGTAGCGCGAAGCTGATCGTGTGCTCCCCCAGGCGACGCACTCCGGAAAACCAAAGAATGCTCGCGATGCACACCGTGCTGACCATCTCGATCGACGCGTCGAGCAATGCCTCGTAGTAGATCGCGCGCTTGTTGGCGTCTCGATAGCCGACGTTGACGCCGTCGAACTCCTCGGCCATCGCGCGTTCGCGCACGAACGCTTGAACGACCGCGATGCCGCTCACTTGCTCGTTGAGAAACGCGTTCAGCCGCGCGGTGCGCGCGCGGACGTCGCGGTACGCCGCGCGCGACCGGGTGCGGACGAAGTTCACGATGAGCCCCACCAGCGGCAATGCGAGAAAGGACACGATCGACAGTCGCCAGTCGAGCACGAGCATCATCGCGACCACGCCGATGAGCGACAGAAGGTCGCCCATGGCATTGAGCCCGCCCGACGCGAAGAGCTCGTTCACCGCGTCGACGTCGTTCGTCGCGCGTGTCACGAGGCGCCCCACAGGCGTGCGATCGTAGTAGCGGAGGCGAAGCTTCTGGAAGAAGCGGAAGATGGTGCTGCGAAGATCGGCCATTGCCCGGGCGCCGGCGATCTGCATCGTGTACATCTGGACGTACGTCAGCGACTGGAGCAGAACGAGCAGTGCTGCGATCGCCAGCCCGTCGCGAAAAAGGCGCTGCGCGTCGCGCGCGCCGGCTTGGCGCACGACGTCGCCCAAAATCAGCGGTCGCACGAGATTGATCGCGGCGATGAGCGCGAGGGTGACCAGCGATGCTACGACGAAGCGCGCGTGCGGGCGCACGAAGGGCCACAGGCAGCGCAGGAGACGTGCGTCGTAGGCTTTGCCGATCGCCCCCTCTTCGTGGAACGTGCGCAGCGCCTGCTCGGCGCGCGTCGCCGGCTTTCGGGCGGCGCGGTCGCTCACGACGCCGCCGCTCTTTCCGGCACGAGCTCCGGATCCACTGGGGCGACCTCGAGCTCTTCGAGCTCACGCGCCATCTTCTGCTCTTCGGCGAACGCCGCGTAGATCCCTCCGCCGGCGACGAGCTCTTCGTGCCGGCCTTGCTCGACGATGTGCCCTTCGTCCAGCACGATGATGCGGTCGCAGCGCGACGCGGCCGCGATCCGGTGCGTGACGAGGAGCACAGTCCGGCGCGCTGCCTGTCGCTCGATTGCCTCCAGGATGGCCGCTTCCGTCTTCGTGTCGACCGCCGACAGCGGGTCATCCAGGATCAGGATCTTCGGCTCCCAGAGGAGAGCGCGCGCGAGGGCGATGCGTTGTTTTTGCCCGCCCGACACTTGCACGCCGCGCTCGCCGACCACCGTGTCGAAGCCCTCGGGCAAAGAAAGCGCCTCTTCGAGCACTTGCGCTTCGCGCGCCGCGCCGCGGATCCGTCCCTGCGCTTCTTGCGATTCCGGATCGTCGAGCGCAAAACCGATATTTCTGGAGACCGTGGTCGAGAAGAGAAACGCGTCTTGCTGCGCGTAGCCGATGGCGGACCGCACGGAGGCAAGGGGCAGCTCGCAGACGTCCACGCCGTCGATGCGGACGCTTCCGACCGGCGTCGGCAGCAGGCGTGCGAGCAGCATGGCGAGGGTAGTCTTGCCGGACCCGGTGCGGCCGACGATGGCCAGCGACTCTCCGGGCGCGACTTTGAAGCTCACGTCGCCCAGCACCTCGCGCGATCCGTACGAGAACCGCAGGTGCTCCACGCAAAGCGAGCCGCCCACGTGACGAGGGGGCTTGCGCGCGCCGTTGACCACCTCGGGCTGGGCGTCGAACACTTCGCGTAGCCGCGCGAAGCCCGCGCGGCCCCGCTGCACGATGCTCACCGAGAAGCCGACCGCGATCATCGGCCAGGTCATTCGCGCAAATGCGCTCCAGAACGCGAAAAACGCGCCTTGCGAGAGCCCGCCTTGAGCGGGACCGCGCAGCAGCAACGCCGACCCGTACCAGAAGAAGACGAGGTAGCCGGCGGAGGCAACCGCGCCGATCGTCGGCGCAAGGGAACCGCGGAGCCGCGCCAGAGACAGGTTCGCTTGAAGGTAGTCTTGATTGGCTTTCTCGAAGCGCTCCCGCTCGCGCTCTTCGAGCGCGAAGCTGCGCACGACCCGAACGCCCGCGAGGTTCGCCTGAAGAACGTCGCTCATGCGCCCGAGCGAAGCCTGGTTCTCGCGCATCCGCGTGTAAAGGCCCCGCGAGATCCAACGCGTGAAGAGAGTGACCACCGGGAGGTTCGCGAGGCACGCGATCGTGAGCTTCGGGCTGACGTGAAGCATGACCTGGAGCGCGCTCGGGAAAACGAAGAACAAGTTGACGAGGTTGAGCATCCCGAAGCCGAAGAGCATCCGGACCTGCTGCAGGTCGTTGGTCGATCGGCTCATGATCTCGCCGGCCGACATCTTTCGGTAAAAGGCTGCCCCGAGCTGGTGCAGCTTGGCCAGGAGCTCCAAGCGCAGCTCGTACTCCGCGTCCCGCCCCGCGTTGAAGATGAACCAGCGGCTCGCGACGCGCGCGACGAACGCCCCCACCGCGAGCGCGAGCATCGTCGCAGCCGGCTTCCACACGTCGAGCGGATGGGCACCAAAGACGAGATCGATCGCGGCTTGCGACCGCAAGTCGATGCGGTTCATGGCGAGCTGAAAGGCCGCCAGCGTGAGGCTGCCGATCACGTATTGGGGCATGTGACGCCGCAACTGCCCGCCGAGGGTGGTGGGGTAACGGGTCGACGCTTCGGAGGCCTTGTTCACCGGTGGTCCGTCGAAGATCGATGCCGGGAGAGGCCCGCCCGTTGTCACGACCGGACCGGCACTGGTTTGCGGTGGGACGACGACAGCAGCGGCCGAGTGCCCCCTTCGGTGCTCCGGGCGAGGTGTCCCACCTCGACTCGAACCGCGAGGAGGCCGAGCATCACGCGTGCCGCACCCTTGCCGTCGAGCTCTTGCACGACGCCGACCTTGCCGCAGAACGGCCCGTCGAGCACGCGAACTCGCGAGCCCTTCTCGATCGGTCGGTTTGCGTCGGGGTTGCGGCTCCGCCGCGCGCGCACACCGGCGCGGGCGGGTGCTTTCGCGCTGGCTCCGCCGCGCGGCTGCCGGGGCGAGCTCGCACCGTCGTGCTCGCGCGCCTCGGGCTCGGCCGCGTTCTCGGAGTCGCGCTCGCGTTGCTCCGGATATTGCCCGTGTCCACTGCGGGCCGGGGCCGTGCTGTCGTCGCGCGCTCGGGCGCGTCGCTTTGCCCCCGGCCGCTCGTCATCGCTCCGCGAACCGTCACGTTCGCCGCGACGCCAGGAGGCAGCCCGCTCCCGAGGCGCGGGTGCGAGCCGGCCCGGCGGCAGCGCCAGGAGCGCGAGCACCGAGCCGAGAGCGACGACCGCGTCCTCGAGCTGCTCGTCCAACAGGTCCGCGTGGGTCATGGCCACGTCGCGTGGGATGCTCCATCCCAGCCAAAGCGAGCGCTGCTCGTGATCGGCGCGGTCGAGCAGCGCACGGATTTGATCCGTCGACGCGCGCGACGCCGGCGCCCGCCCGCCGTCTCCAGCGACGCCGATGGCAAACTGTTCCGGGAGCGCCTCGAACGCCGTCGTGAGCTCGAGCGCCCGAACCGGGTCGGCGATCCGGGCGCGCGCGGCGGACGCGTCGGCCGGTGGCAGGTCGACAGCAACCTCCACGTGGCTGTCGTCGATGAACAGGGAAATGCTCGCTGCCGCTTGCTCGCGCCCCCTCGCGCGCCGAGCGAGGACCACGAGCGTGGACCGACCGCCTGGCTGTGCCCTCCCGACGCCCTGGCCGGTGCTGTAGCCAAGCTCGCCCAAACGTGAGCCGGTCGCCCGAGCCCACTCTTGGATACGCTGCCGCGCTTCGGCGCTTTCGGGGCGAGCCAGGGCGCACGCGAGAAATGGCTCGCGCGGGCTGGGGGGCATGGGCGGAGGCGGCGCGCCGGGTGGAATGGGTGGAGCTGGCACGGGCGAAAGAGATTGCACCGCCGACCGGAGAGACGCGCACCGCGGCCACGTGCGGGCAGACCCGAACGTTTGCGCGAGCGTTCACGCGTTGTCAATCTACGAGTCTTCGTACCCCGTCCGGCGGTACCGACGAGACCCCACACGTGCTACGCCCACGTGCGCCTCGCCGTCGCAACCCCTCGAGGAGCGCCTTGCCCCGCACCAACAAGCATGACCGCAACAAGCCCGAAGGCAAGAAGCCTGCACGAGCTTCGAAGGTGCGCACTCCCTCGGGGGCCGGGGCGTACGAGTCGGAGAGCGCCGAGCTCGGGCCGCCGGAGGCCCCGTCTCCCGACCAGTCCAGGCAGTCGAGCGAGCCAAAAAGCGACTCGGAGCGCGAGGACGACGGCGACGCCCTCCTCGAGCCGGACGCGGGCGCAGACGCCATCGATGCCCGCGGCGAGGATGTGGGAGAAGACGACGTAGCCAGCGCGCCGGTCCCATCGGTCCGGCTTGGGGCTGCCGCCGCGCCGATCGAGCGGTTCGATGCGCTCTCGACGTACTTGCGGGAGGTGCAGCGCCATCCGCTCCTCTCGCCCGAGGAAACGCAGGCGCTGGCGGTCAAATTCGTCGGAACGCAAGACGCCGTGGCGGCGGCGCGCCTGGTCACCGCGAATCTGCGCCTCGTCGTGAAGATCGCCTACGAATACCGGCGTGCGTACAAGAACATCATGGACCTCATCCAGGAGGGGAACATCGGCCTGATGCAGGCCGTCAAGCGCTACGACCCGTACCGCGGGGTCAAGCTGTCCTCGTACGCGGCGTGGTGGATCCGCGCGTACATCCTACGGTTTATCCTGAACAACTGGCGCCTCGTGAAGCTCGGAACGACGCAGGCGCAACGCAAGCTCTTCTTCAATCTGCGCAAGAAGCGCGCAGAGCTTCAGGCGCTCGGGGTCGACCCGACCAACGCGGAGATCGCCAAGCAGCTCAACGTTCCGGAAAACGAAGTCGAAGAGATGGAGGTGCGCCTCCAGGCGAGCGAAAAATCGCTCGACGCGCCGGTCGGCGATGCCGAGGGCCGTGCGATCGCTAGGGTCGACATGATGCCCAGCCTCGTCGAGGGTCCAGAAGCGATCCTCGCCGACGGCGAGCTCCAGGCGCTGCTGAAAGACAAGCTCCGGACCTTCAGGAAGACGCTCGAGGGCAAAGACAAAGAGCTCGCGATCTTCGACGAGCGGCTGGTCGCCGACGAGCCACTGACGTTGCAGGAGCTCGGCGACCGCTTCGGAATCTCGCGCGAGCGGGTGCGCCAGCTCGAGCAACGGCTCACCGGGAGGCTGCGGGAGTTCTTGCGCGAGGAGATGGGCGACGCGGTGGGGGTGGCGTGACTCATCGGTGCGCGAGCCGCGCGACGTGACAGCGCAGCAAAAGGGCGGCGGGACGCTCCTCGTCGTCGCAACGCCCATCGGCAACCTGGGCGACATGACCGAGCGAGCACTCGAGGCGTTGCGCGCCTGCGACCGAGTGCTCGCCGAAGATACGCGCCGCACGAGGCATCTTCTCACGCACTTCGGAATCGGCGGCAAGCGGCTCGATCGCCTGGACGCGCACGCCACCGAGCGGGACGTGGCGCGCGTGGTCGAAGAGCTGGCGGCCGGCGAGCGCGTGGCGCTCGTGACCGACGCCGGCACACCGGGCGTGAGCGATCCCGCCGAGGCGCTGGTCGGGGCAGCGATCGGCGCGGGCGTGCGCGTCGTTCCCATCCCGGGGGCAAGCGCGGTGCTCGCGGCGCTGGTTGTGAGCGGGCTGGCGGGCGACGGCCGCTTCCGCTTCGTGGGGTTCTTGCCTCGCGAGGGGCGGGAGCGGCGCGCATCGATCGCGCTCGTGTGCGATACGCCCGAGGCCGTGGTTCTCTTCGAGTCACCGAATCGAACGGCCGCGACGCTCCGCGATCTCGCCGACGCGACTCCGGATCGCCGCGTGTGTGTCGCACGGGAGCTCACAAAGCTGCACGAGGAGATGGTGCGCGGCACCCTCGCCGAGCTGGCCCAAGACCCTCGCGAGTGGCTGGGCGAGATCGCCATGGTTCTCGGCGTGCACGCGCCCGAGGAGCGCGGCGCCCGGCTCGACGAGGCGTCCGTCGACGCACGCATCGACGAAGCCCTGGCCCGCGGCGAGCACCTGCGCACGATCGCCGAGCGGCTCGCGGCCTGGAGCGGCCGGCCAAAGCGCGAGCTCTACGCGCGGGTCTTGACGAGGAAAAAGCGATAATCCCGCGGCCTGTGCGTTGACACAGGCCCCGCGCTTCGCGTCATATGGGGAGATAGGGTTGCTTCGATGAGCGTGTCGATACCGCCGTCCGGGTCGACGTCCCCCCTGGCGTTTCCCGGCGCCGTCTTGGCGGGCCGATATCGACTGGAAGCGATCGTAGGGTACGGAGGTATGGGGTCGGTGTGGCGCGCGACGCACACCGGGCTCGGAGAACCGGTCGCGGTCAAGCTGGTATCGGCCCATTTCGTCCGCTCCACAGAGGCGCTCCGCCGGTTCGACACGGAGGCGAAATCCGCGGCGAAGCTGCGGAGCCGGCACGTCCCGCAAGTGTTCGACAACGGCGTCCTCGAGGACGGCACGCCGTTTCTCGTCATGGAGCTCCTGCAAGGCGAGTCTCTCGCCGCGCGCATCAACCGCCTCGGGCCGATTCCGCTGCCCGAGACCGTCACTATCCTCGAACAGTGCTGCCGCGCCATCTCGCGCGCCCACTCGCTGGGGATCACCCACCGCGACCTCAAACCCGAAAACGTGTATCTCGCCCACTCGGTGGACGACGACGGCTATGTCGTCAAAGTGCTCGACTTCGGCATCGCAAAAGTGACGTCGTCGCTCACCGACGACGGGCGATCGTCGACGCGCACGGGCACATTGCTCGGCACTCCTCTCTACATGAGCCCCGAGCAGGCGAGGGGCCTGCGCAGCGTCGACTTCCGGACGGATCTCTATTCGCTCGGCCTCGTCGCCTACACGATGCTGACGGGGCGGCTCCCGTTCAACGGCGAAACGCTGGGCGAGCTGCTCCTCCAGATTTGCGCGGAGCCGCTGCCGAGCTTGCGGGCGGCCGTCCCCGGGCTACCGCCGTCGGTGGAAGACTGGTTTCAGAAGGCGTGCGCGCGCCTACCCGAAGACCGCTACCCCTCGGCGCAAGCTCTCGTCGAGGCGCTGCGGGTGGCCGCGGGCATCTCGTCGGCCGGCCAGCCCGAGCTCGTGCCCGGGGGGCGCGCTGCGCTGTCGCCGTCGTACGGTGGTTCGAGCGGAGGCCCGAACCATCCGTCCGGGAGCGCGTTCCACGTGCCGTCGACGACCGCAGGGACGAGCATCGGCACGTCGTCGACGATGAACCGTGGTCCGGTGTGGATCGCGCTGGCCGCCGCCGTGGCGGGCCTCGTTGCGGTGCTGGCCATCGCGCTCACGCTGCGCGCGCGAAAATCGCCGGCAGATGCGAGCGCGTCCGTCGCCGCCGCTCCCTCTTCTCTTGTCGCGAACGTTCCGGAGGCCGAGGCGGGATCCGCTCCATCGGTCCCGCCCTCCGTCGCAGACTCGGCACGCACGGCCGACCCCGTGGCGCCGAGACCCCCGTCCTCCGTTGTCGCTCAAGACAAGCCCACCGCAGTACCCGGGCACTCGATTGTCCGACCAGCGCCGACCCCAGCGCCCGCGAAGCCGACGAGCGCCCCACCGCCCACGAGCAAACCGAGGGGAGCCATTGACCTTGGGTACTAATTACGCACGCCGCCGCATCCACGCGCCCCGTTGCGCCGCGCTCTCTCTCTCCTTCGCGGCCGTCTTCACGATGGGGTCGTCCGCGCGCGCGCAGCCCGCATCTCCCGAAGACATCGCCTCTGCGCGGGCGATTGGCACCGAGGGGTTTCGCCTGGCCGACGCAGGCGACTGCGCATCGGCGGTCCCCAAGCTCGAAGCCGCCGAGAAACTCTACCACGCACCGACGACGCTGGAACGGCTCGGCGAATGCCAGGTAAAGCTCGGGCACGTCGTGGCAGGCACGGAAAGCTTGAACCGGGTGGTGCGCGAGACGTTGCCGCCCAACGCCCCTACGGCGTTCGTCACCGCGCAGCGCCGTGCGTCGCAGCTTCTCGCCTCTGCGCAGTCGCGAATCGGCAAGCTTCGGATTCATGTCGACGGAGCGCCGATCGACAAGGTCGCCGTCACCGTCGACGGCGTGAACGTGCCTTCGGCGCTCTTCGACGGCGAGCGGGCGACCGACCCTGGAGCTCACGAAGTGAAGGCGGCCGCGCCAGGATTCAAGACCCTGGTGGTGGCCGTGCAGCTTTCGGAGGGCGGCGATTCGTCCGTCTCGCTGAAGCTCGAGCCGGACGCGACGGCGCCGATGGTGTCACCCGAGTCGGGATCGCTTGCAGAGACGCCGACCGGGGCGTCGCCCGCCGCGGGCGGATCGCCGTCCTCGGTCGAGGGTGGGCCGAACCGCGTTCCCGCGTTCGTCGCGCTCGCGATCGGCGGCGCGGGCGTCGCCGTCGGATCGGTGTTCGGAATCCTGGCGCTCGGCACGAAGTCGTCGCTCGACAATGCGTGTCCTGCCAAGATCTGTCCGGCGACGTCCCAGTCGGACATCGATGCACTGAGCACGAGGGCGACGGTCTCGAACGTCGGCTTCGCGGTCGGCGTCCTTGGCGTGGGGGTTGGAGCCGTCCTGCTGCTCGTCTCGTCGGCCGGTGAGGCCCGCCCGGCGGCCGCATCGACGCCGCGCCTGCGGGTGAGTCCATGGATTGGCGTGGCGGCGGCCGGCTTGGGAGGGACTTTCGAATGAGAGGTCGGGCGACGACGAGAGCAGCTCTTGCGCTCGTATGGACGGCGAGCGTGGTCAGCGCGCTCGCGAGCTGCAACTTCATCGTCGGCGTGGGGGACTACTCGGTGGGGGACGCCGATACGGACGGCACGGCCGCCGAGGGAATGGATGGCGCCGGGCCACAGCCGGACGCGGGGCTATTCGACGTGGGTGCCGCACAGCCCGACGCCGACGGCAGTGGGCCGGACGTCGCGCAAGCGGACGTGGTCGGTGACGGCAACGAGGCGAGTCGAGGCGTGAGCGATGGGCCGATCGATTCGGCGACCGACGTCCGTTCCGACGCGGCTGGGGGGCACGAAGCGGGGGGCGGCGGGCCGACCGACGCGAGCGATGCGGCCACCAGGTTCCCGGACGCCAGCGATGGGGGCAATGCCGTTGCCGACGCGAACGACGGCGCTCCAGAGGCCGAAGCGGCCGCGCCGCTGCGCTGTGGGCAGGGCCTGCCGACGGGTCAGAGTGACTTCCAAAAGCTCGTCAGCACGTGCTTGCTCGCTGTCAGCTGCGATCCCTATTTCTTCAACGTCAACCTCTCGCAGTGCATCACCGGGGATTACCTCGAGTCGACCGGCTCGATCGCCTGCCTGTCGACGATTCAGGACTGCGACGGCTTCTACAGCTGCGAGGGGCGGCGGTATGCGACGACGACCGAGTGTCCCGTCGGCTCGACCAGCGTGACGTGCGACCCGGTCAACAACCTCGCGATCGATTGCGGTGCGGGGATCGTCAACAACTGCTCCAAGTACGGCGGCACATGCGGCACGTACCTCGACGACACCGGAACCCTCGCGGTCGGCTGCGAAGTGGCCCCTTCTTGCACGCCAGGCGACGGCGGCGACCAGTGCCTCGGCAATAAGCTCTACTCGTGCGCGCCCTCGGGCGTCGCCTACGGACGCGACTGCACCACGATCGGCGCGACCTGCTTGAGCAACCCCGTGGACGGCACGAGCTGTTATTACGACGCCCCCGCGTGCGGCGACGGCGGCGCCAATGCGTGCAACGGCGGCACGCTGAGCGCGTGCACGCTCGAAGGACGGGCGCTGAACTTCAATTGCACCCGGGCGGCGGGATCGTGCGCGATCGACAACACGGGAACGGGCTACTGCCTGGCCCCCGGCTGCTCGATCGCATCGACGTGCAGCGAGAGCTGCGGCCCCGACGGACACACGATGACGGTTTGCGTCGGAAACGCGCCGTACAAGATCGACTGCGCACAATACGCGTCTTTCAAGTCGTGCGATCAGGTCCTCGACACGTCCGGCAACCCGTTCGCGTATTGCTATTAGTGCCTTACGACCTCAGCTCTGCAATCAACCCGGCGGCCCTTGCCGCCGGGTTGATGACGCAGTCGGGTAAGTAGCCAATCGTCATGCGCGGCCGCTCACCCCGTCACCGCTGGCTCAGAGAGGGGGCAGCCCGGGAAGTTGCGTCTGGAGGACGGCAATCGACGAGTTGACTCCGCCGTCGAACAGCGACAAGTTCGTGAAATAGAGCTGATTGCCCAGGAACACGAGCGACGCGGGGACATCGACCGGTAGGCTCGTGTTCGCATACCGGGCGGCGAGCTGCGCAGACGGCGAGATCACTTGAATTTCATTGTTCGCATTCGCGGCCACATAAAGATTGCCGAAGAGGTCGAACGCGATTCCGTCGGCGCCGTCGAGGGCGTTGGTCGTGCCCTGCGTCTGGTTGATCGTGTTGCCGTCGGCGAAGACTTGGGCCGTGCCTGCGCTCCCATCGTGCTGGACGGGAATGCGGATGATCTGCTGCTTGCTCGTGTTCGAGACGTACACATTCTGAAAGAAGAGATCGAACGCGATGCCGTTGGCGCCGATCGGCAGGGGGGCGGCGGGGTTGCCGGCCAGGAGGGGGCTCGCGGACCAGACGGTCTTGTTCGAGCCGTCTTGCGACAGGCGTGTGATCGTCCCCTGAAACGAGTCCGTCACGTAGAGATTGCCCCGCAGGTCTTCCGCGATGCCGTTCGGGAACGAGAAGCCGCTGGCGATCGTCGTGACGACTCCGCTGGACGTATCGACGGAGAGAACGCGGCCGTCGGTTTTTCCCCCCCCAGGCACCAGTGTGTCCGCGAAATCGAGCGCAAACACGGTGTGCTTTCCTTCGAAGAGCACCCCGAGAAGAGAGACCACGTGGCCGGGTCCAGCGACGATCGGGGTCGATCGCTTGTACATGCCGTGCGAATCGAACTCGCACACGGCGCCTACCGCCCGACCTTGCGCCGAGCCCGTGTAGAAGTTTCCTTCGAAGTCGACTGTTAGCCCCTCGGGATTCACGCACGGACTGCTCGCGATGTTTCCGGTGAAGGGTGAAATGGTTCCAACGGGCGGAGATGCATCGGCCGGTGCGGTAATCGTCGAGACGCCGGCGACCACTACGGACAGCATCCACAATCCTTTTTTCATGGGTCCCTCCTTTCCCTTATTCAGGGGGTCGAGACGCTCGCACGGGCAACGGATGAGTTCAACCGCTCACTCTGCAACACCTTCGTGGCGAGGGGGAGCCGGACGCCCTCGACCGCCCCTTGAAAGAAAGCTCTCGCCGGTGTAGCCGTTGCGAAATTCTCTCGAGGGCAATGGGCACGTGAACAGCCTGGAGGCGAGCAGCAGGGCCAGCCTCATGACCAAGCTGGCTGGGTTCGTCGACGGCTTGGCGGCCCCGGTGGTTTCGTTCTTCGACGATCTCGGGTCGACCGTTCTGCTCGGGGTCCGCACTGTCGCCTGGACCGTGAGGCCACCTTTCCGCCCCGCCCAGCTTCTCGTCGCGCTCGACTTCGTGGGCGCCGGCTCGACGTTCATCGTCGCACTTGTCGGTCTCTTCACGGGAATGGCCTTCACTGTCAGCACAATCGTCGGCTTCCGTCAGTTCTCGGCAGAGGGGATGGTCGGCGGCGTCGTCGCCCTCGCCCTCGCGCGCGAGCTCGCACCCGTGCTCGCGGCGGTCGTCGTCACGGCCCGCGCCGGCAGCACGATGGCGAGCGAGCTCGGGAACATGCGGGTCACCGAGCAGATCGATGCGATCACGACGATGGGGGTGAGCCCGGTGCAGTACCTGGTCGCACCCCGCGTCCTCGCGACGACGCTCATGTTGCCCCTGCTTGCGATCTGTTTTGGCGTCGCAGGTCAGGTCGGCGCCTACATCGTGGCCGTTCTATGGCAAGGGATCGACCCGGGTATCTTCTTCGACCGGGTTCAACAGTTCGTGAAAGTGAGCGACCTGCGGATGATGTGCACGAAGAGCATCGTGTTCGGCTTCGTCCTCAGCGTCATCTGCTGCAAGAAGGGGTTTTACGCGTCGGGCGGGGCCCGGGGCGTCGGCGAGGCCACGGCAACCGCGGTCGTCGCCAGCATCGTGGCGATCTTCGCGCTCGACTACGTGCTGACCGCGCTGCTCACCGAACTCTAGGGTGCTGGAAACTAAGCTTCGCCCGGAACTCGTCAGCGCCGCCCAGAAGCCTGGTGATTTTCGTCGAGACCCAGCGATGGGTTCGGCGGCCGCGCGACGAATACTCCGGTATTTTGAGCGCGGCCGACGAAGCCAGCGCGCCGGTATCGGCGAAAAGCACCAGGCTTCTGCCCTGCACTTCCGTACAGCACTCGGCGCCACGGCGCCGTCCTGGTACCATGGGCACGGTTCCGCGCTGTCGCGTGGTCCGAGGGAGGTTTGTTCCGTGGACAAGGCTCGAAACGACTTGAGCGCGGCCGTACCCAAGTTCTGTTTGGCGCTCGAGGAACACAGGCGCACACCCGAGGGGCGGGTGCGCACTTCGCAGGAGATGATTGCCACCTTCTTTCCGCACGACGAGAAGGTCTGCACCGACCGAATTTTCAAGTACCTGCCGAACGAGGTGCGCGGGCCCATCATCGCCGCGTGGGGCATCCGAGGCATCAAGGCCGCGCTGCGCGACAGCGACGAGAAGGTGCAGAGCGTGGTCCACGACGCCCTGGTCGCGGGCGACGTCGACCCCTCGGCCTTCGAGGACGGCCTGACCGCGGAGACGCTCGTACGATGGTTGCCGCTGGCGGATCTGTGGGCGTTTTGGCGCGCAGGTAAGATGACCAAGCAGGCGCTGCACAAGGCCCTGTCAACAGCCTACGAGCTCTATCTGTTCGATGCCCGCTGGTTTCTCGACACGATCACGGCGAAAGGCGGGTCGATCAAAGGGACGGACGTCTTGGCCGACGGGCTCTCCAAGGAAGAGCTCAGCCAGTGGATTCACCGCATCCACGAGACCGGCGACGGCACGCCGAAGGGAATCGTGGCCGCGCTCGGATGGGACAAGATCGTCGCGAAAGGCGCCAACGAAGTGCTGGTAGCGGTGCTGGATGCGATGGTGGCCAAGGTCGGCCTGGTGGTCGTGCAGCCGAGGGAATCCTCGCCTCGGCTCCCCATGGAATCGTCGCCCAAGCTCGACCAGAGGGTCGAGGTCAAGCCGGAGGCGAACAGCACGCTGCCTGGCCTTCAGCTCCTCCCGCAGCCGCCTCCCTCGGAGACCCAGACGCCGAACGGGGACTCCGGACGCGCCGAAAAAGGACCGCTCGACGACGGTGCATGGTCGGTCCCGCCCACGCCGCCCTCGACCGAGGAGGGAATTCACGTCGTCGTGGACGACGAGCTTATCCTCACCGAGGCCGGCGGCGCGACGACCGCGCCGCGATCGCGCAGCGGCGGCCCTGCCGTCGACGAAGAGGAGAACACGCCCAAGCCAGCGCCTGCGCCGCGGTTGCGGTTCGAGTCGCCCTTCAAGCCCAAGCGGTAAAGCTCGCGTACTACACGCTCAACGCGAGCATTCGCTCGATTGGCCTCCGGGCCCTTTCGATGAGCTCTGCGGCCATCTCGATGCGAGGGCTGAGGTCGCGGAGTGACAGGAAGACCTTCTCGAGTGTGTTTTTCCTCATGAACGGGCATTCGTTGCACGCGCAGTTGGCGTCTGGTGGCGCTGGCACGAACGTTTTGTCCGGCGCCGCCTTTCGCATCTGGTGAAGGATTCCGCTCTCGGTCACGACGATGAACTCCTGTCGCGGGCTGGCGACCGCGTATTTGAGGAGGGATGTCGTTGACCCGACGTAGTCCGCCAGGGCGAGCACGGGCTCTTCGCATTCGGGGTGGGCGATGACGAGGGCGTTCGGGTGGCGCTCTTTCAGGCCAATGAGCTTGCGAAGGCTGAACGTCTCGTGCACGACGCACGAGCCCTGCCAGAGGATCATCTTGCGCCCGGTCTTCTTCTCGAGATATCGGCCGAGGTTCTTGTCGGGCGCGAACAGGATCTTCGCCCCCGACGGGATGCTGCGGACGATCTTCTCGGCGTTGGACGACGTGACGATGAAGTCGGAGAGCGCCTTCACCTCGGCCGTGCAGTTGATGTAACTGACGACGACGCACTCTCCCGACTCGTCGCGGTGCTTGGCGATCCACGCCGCAAACCGGTCGGCGGGGCAGCCGCTTGCGAGCGAGCAGCCAGCCTCGAGGTCGGGGAGAACGACGATCCGCTCGGGGTTGAGAATCTTGGCGGTCTCCGCCATGAAATGCACGCCAGCGAAGCAGATGACGTCGGCCTTCGTCTTCGCCGCGGCCTGCGCGAGCTGAAGCGAATCGCCGATGACGTCCGCGACGTCCTGGATTTCGCTCTCCTGGTAGTAGTGCGCCAAGAGGATTGCGTTGCGCTGCTTTTTCAGGCGCTCGATCTCGCCTTCGAGATCGTAGGCGTCGCTGCCTACGGCGACCATGGCGTGCAACGTAGGTCGTCCGAGGACGACGGTAAAGCGGCCTAAGTCTAGAAACTGGTGCTTTTCGACGAGAGCAAGGGAGGCCGGTGGCGAGCGCGCGGAGCGTACTTCTGTAACTTCCGTACGCGAGCACGCTCGACGCCGGGATCGCGAAGCTATCGGCGAAAAGCGCCAGTTTCTAGCTTCTGCCCAACAGCTTGGACGCCACCAGACCGCCGAGCTTCTCGGACATCAGGGCCGAGACGAACTGGTCGAGCTGCTCTCGCTCGGCGTCTTCGGCGAACCGGAAGCGAATCCCCATCCCCGCGGGTCGATCATCGTTCGCCTGGCTCTCCGCGACGATCCACATCACTTCGCCGCGCAGCTGAAGATGGTCGGCCTGGCCGGGGATGGAGAGGACGAACACGAACTCCGTCCCGATGTCGAGCGGCTTGCTCGTGCGGATGAAGGTCCCCCCCTTGGAGATGTTCTTCGCGTAGTCCGCGAAGAACGTGTTCATCCGCTTGTAGTCGACGCGCAGGGTGATGGCGTGGCGCGCCGAGCTGCGACGATCCGACCATCGCGCATCGTCGTCGTTCGACGGGACCATTGATTGGTCAATGATATCACGCGCCACGAGCGAGGCGAAACCGCGTTAGCCGTGCGACTCGCGGGCTGCGCGCGCACGGAGGCCGCTGGCAAAAGTCGCGCGCTGCGCCGGGGTGAGGACCGGCACCATCGCTTGGGCGATCTTCTGCGCCCGGTCGCCGCGATGCTCGACATGCACGAGTGCGTGGGCGTCGAACGAAGCCGCGCGGAAGGCTTCGATGGCCTGCTCGCGACCTGCGTCTCCGCGCGCCCGATGCTGTCCGTGAGACGCGTCGCCCGCGCCTCCTTCGGCCGCCAGATTGGCCGCGATTTGCGCTTTCTGTTCTGGGGTCAGGCCCAGCCTATTTCCCCACATCCGAGTCTTGCCCGCCGTTCCGCGGCCTTGCGGTCCCGCGTCGTGATCGCGCGGAGCCCGCCCGTGGGCGGCTTCGATTGCGTCGACGAGCTGGCCGCGCTGCGCGGGCGTGAGGATCGCGTGCAACTGGTTCAGCGTGCTCGCATCGACCGCGGTCTCTGCGTCCGCGGCGGCGTGTTCCGCGCCGAGGGCTGGCGCGAGGGCTTGGCCATCGACGGATCCTCGCTCGACCTCCTCGGCCAGGAGGGTGAGCACTTGTGCGTCCGCGGCGCGCACCGGGGCTGTCGCGGCGCGACGCTGCTTCTGTAGCCCTTCGATGGCGGCCCGCTGGTCTGCGGCCAGAGAGTCCAGCTTCAGTGCAGCGACGAGCAGGCCAGCGCGATGTGCGTGGGAGTACTCTTGGTGAGCTGCCGGTGCATCCTGCGCAAGCGCTGCACTTACCGGCACCAGGGCCAACGCGCTGACGATCGACGCGCACGTGACGACCTTACGGGCATATCGGTTCATGATTGTCTTCGACCTCCGCACCGATAGACGTGCGGGCCGCCCGGGTCCATCCCAGACCAGCGGGTAAAGAAGGGTAAACGAGAGCCAACCTCTTAGGGCGCCCCAGGCGAGCGGCACTAGAGCTCGGCCCGAACCAGCACGAACTTGTTGCAGAGCGTCTTGTCGGTGATTTCGCGGTACGCCTTTGCGCCCACCTCGCTCTTGAGGCCGCCGATGCGCCCGTGCTCGGTGATGAAGTACATCACTTTGGCCCCCTGGTCTCGCTTCTGCTTGAGCCAACTCGTGAACGTCGACCCGGTCGAGACAAAGGCGGGAATCCGGTTGCCCGTGTAGAAGTTCTCGCCCTTCCAGTTCATCTGGTACGCGACGAGCGTCTCGTCCGGCGACGCGCGGTCGGCATAGTACGCGGCGATCACTTCGTGCTGGCCCCAGTGGGGCGCGGTCTCGGTCATGTACACGTCGAGGCCCCACAGCGCCCATACGAACGCGACGGCGCATACCGCCGCCACCGCGTGCTGGCGCATCGCACGGACCGCCAACGCGAACGACAGCACGATCGCGACCGCCCCGAATCCGGTGAGGGCCGCCGAGAAGTCGAGCGACTCCGGCCACGCCCGCCGATAGTTGTACGTGAACAGATGCAGCAGGCGAATCGCGCCCGGCTGATCGGCGTTCTCGGGCTTGATGACCAGGTCGCGGGCGACCAGAACGAGAAGCAGGGCGCTGGCGACGGCCCCGGCGGCCAGCATTCGCGATGCATGCGCCCTCCGTTCGCCGTCCGCGGGCGCGCTGCCGCCGTCGGCTGCATCGGCGCTCGCACCTTCTTTGCTGCCGAAGAACCTGATGAATAGCGCGCCGATCCCGAGCCCCGCCGCAACAAGCACCACGCCCCAGGCCACCGACGGCTCACCCAGCCTTCCGTCCGGTTTGATCCCGAAGAACGAGCCCGCCTGCGTTCGCGCGATTCCTACGACGAGCAATGTCGCGCCGGTGGTGATGCCCGCGAGGTACGCGGCGAGCGAGCCGCGCTTCGCGAGGTGCTGCGTCCCGATCATGTCGTCGAGGACGACCCCGATGAGCATCGCAACCGGTGGCACGGCGGGGAAGATGTAATGGTGGAACTTCGTTCCCATGAACGAGAAGAGCGCGAAGCCAACGATGAACCACATGCACAGAAGCACTGACGCGTCGCCACGGTCGCTGTCCGTCTTCGAGTCACTTCGCCGCAGCCACCACAAGAGCCCGAGGGGCGCGAGCCCAGTCCACGGAAAAAGCGCGTAGCCGAGCTGCCAAACGTAGAAGCGAAAGCTCGTGTCGTCGCCTTCGTTCGTGTCGTGAACGTGCTGGAATGCCCGATTGAACATGTCGTGGAAGATCAGCCGGTCGGTGAAGGGCGCCCCGTGCCGCACGTACATCGCGATGTACCAAGGAAGGGCGACGACCGGGACGATGAGCAAGAGGCCGCTGCCGATCTCGAACTGCGTCAACTCGCGCACGATGCGCCGAACGCGCGTGAAGAGGTCCTCGCTCGGGCGCGATCCAGCGAGATACAGAAACGTCACCAGCATCGGTAAGCCGAACCCGGCGGGCCCCTTGCCGAGCGTAGAGATGGCGGCGAAAAACCATGCCGCCAGATAGTAGAGGCGCCGGACGCGTCTCTCGCCCCAGCCCATGTAGAGCAAGACGCCGAGCAGCACGGCCCAGACCAGCGCCTGCAGGGCTGGCTCGAACGCGCCGACGGTTCGCCACACGGCGGCGCCCAACCCGTCCGGACTCGACCCGGTCGAGTGCGGAATGCTGGCCGGCGACGTCGAGCGACAGTCCTCGTTGCCCGGAAGCCCGCAGTTGCCGCCGCCCGAGCCGCTTCGAAACTCGTCCCAGTGCGGGTGAAAGCCGTGCGGCCCTCCCGGGCGCCAGATGAGCTCGATGTTGCGCGAAAGCAAGTACAGGATTTGCGGAATCGCGCACACGAGCACCGCCCCGAAAACGAGGTGCCACGCCGTGAGGCGCAGACGCAACCCGCCGACTTTCACTTCGTACGAACGCGCCTCCTGGTCCTCGTCGGTGCGCAGTCCGAGGAGGACGAGACCCATGCAAGCCGTCATCGCGCTGACGAACGGCATGTCCGTCATGGTTTGATGGGCGATGAAGTACCAGTCCGGCATCGTCGCGAGCACGAGGCTTCCGAGGAGCGCGGCGCGCCGACCGAACGTCTTCGCCACGCCCTTGTAGAGGAGGTAAAGGCTGACGATCGTGAGCAGGACGACCGGCGCGCGCACCGCCCACTCGGGGTGCATGACCGGCTGCGTTCCGTCGCCGATAAGCATCTTGTCGGGCTCGTAGTGGACGCCGAGCGTCGCCATCGCGATCGCTTGCAACCACATGTCGAGCACTGGCTTGCTCCAGAACCAGCCGTCCTGCGCCCACCAGAGGCTGATCCAGTCGTCGCGCGCGAGCATCTCGCGCGCGACTTCGCCATAGTGGGTTTCCCACGGGTCCCACAGCGCGTAGCTGCCCATGAACGGGAAAAGGAGGGCCGCGCTGCCGACTACGACCCAGAAGCCGTGGCGTTTCCAGAGCGGGCGCTCGAGACCTTCCTCGTCGGTCGCCCACGCGCCGAGCTTGCGGCCCAGCTCGAAAAGAGCGGCGACGCCGCCGGCGAAAGTGACGGCGACGAGCAACCCCCACGCCGCCTGGGGCAGCCCGCGGCCGGCGGTCGCGAAGGCGAGCGCCGCGCAGAAGAGGAAGGACGCGACGACGAAGCCCACGAGGGGGGCAGTCAGCGACCGGAGCGTGATCGAGGAGGCCACGCGGTCGTCGGGGTCGTCGAACGTGCCGACGAAATCCATGACGCCCCAGGCGGCGACCGCGATGAAGAGCGCTCCGAGCGGAACCCCCCAGCGCGCGTGCCCCTGACGCGCCATCAGCACGAACGCGAGCAACGAGCCGAGCAGTGCCGTTCCGCCCCCGCGCACGATTCGCATCGGGTTGCCGCGCCGGACGAGCGGCGTGTGCTCCGGCGGCTCGCGGTCCGCAACGCCGACGAGACCCTTGCTCGCCTCGGTCTTGTCGTCGACGCGGGCCTGAACCGCGCCCGGTTCGGGCGCCTTCTTCTCCGCGGGCGCAGCGAGGGCCTCCTGGCGCACGTTGGGCTCGAAGAGGTACATGACGAACGACGCGAGAAAGCAGACCGCAGCGATCCCCCAGACCACCGCCGGGAGCGCCGGTCCAGCCGAGCGCAGAACACCGGTCACCATCGTCACGAGGTTGATCGCAGCGAGACCGATGCCGGCGATGGTCAGCCCGCGGCGGGCCATTGCGAGAGCAAGCGCCGCTCCGTCGTTCTTGAGGGTGGACGCGACCTTGGCTGACTCGCTGGTTTTTGTATCGCTCATGTCCCCAGGCTCGAAAGTGCCCCCGTACGGGCCGAAGGGCGCGACCGGGATTGCGCCCGACGCATTAGCAACTTTGGGGGCCCGGCACTAGGCGCATGCGAAAGAAGCGGCTCATCGGCGACGCGGCGCGTAGCGAGCCCACCGCCGTCGAGGTCAAGTCAAGGTTTTGCCGCGGCGGCGACGCGCTAGAGCTCCGCCGCGAGCTCTCTTGCCGCCTCCAGGCGCGCTTTCGCGTCGACGAGCGCGCTCCGCTGTGCCTTGGCCTCGTCGACCACCTCTTTCGGCGCGCGATCGACGAACCCCGGTGAGCCGAGCTTCTTTTCGAGCAGCGCCAGCTCCTTTTCCAGCTTCTTCAGCTCGCGCTCGATCCGCGCGAGCTCCGCTTGCGGATCGACCAGGCCCCTCAAGCCCACGAGCACCTCGATAGGGCCGCGCGCGCTCGGAACCACGCTGAGCGTCGTGCCTGCCTCGCGGCTTCCACCCGGAGCCTCGAAACCCGGCTCGCCGCGGGTCTTCACGAGGAAGCGGATCGCGTCGGCGTGTCCGCGCAAGAACGCGATCGCCTCGGGGTTGCCCGACCGCACGCGCATCGGCACCTCCGCCTTCTTGTCGACGTCGTGCTCGCTGCGCACCGTGCGTGCAGCGGAAATGACCGCCTGCAACGTCTCCATCCACGCGTCGACGTCGGGGTCCCGGCTCGCGCTCTCGCTCGCTTCCGTCGGGTACGGACCGAAAGCGACGCTGGACTTGCGCGAGCGCGGCCTGGGGACGCGCTGCCAGAGCTCTTCGGTGATGAACGGGGTCAGCGGGTGCAGCAGCCGTAGGCTTCCCTCGAGCACGTAGGCGAGGGTCGCCTGGGTTTCGGCGACGAAGGCCGGGTCCGCGGGCGTCCCGCTGCCGGGCGCAGCCGGCGACCGAAGGATGGGTTTGACGAGCTCGAGGTACCAATCGCAGAGGTCGTTCCAGAAAAAGCGGTAGGCGGCGTGCGCGGCTTCGTCGATGCGGAACGCTCCGAGGCCATCCTCGGCGGCGGCGCACGCAGCGCCGAAGCGCGACCGGATCCAGCGATTGTAAAATCCTTGCGGGCGGACGGTCACCTCGGGCCATTCGAATCCGCCGATCAAGTCGAGGCTGAGCCGCGTCGCGTTCCAGATCTTGTTCAAGAAGTGACGGTTTCCCTCGATTCGCTTGGGCGCGAGCGCGATGCGCTTGTTGCTGGGCGGGTACGTGGCGAGGGTGAATCGCACGGCGTCCGCCCCGAAGGCGGGGAAGCCGCTGCCCATCGCCGCGGCCGAGGGATAGGCCTTCTTGAACTTGGCGAGCGCCTCCGCTTCGGGCGCGCCAGGGAGCGTCTTCTTGACCATCTCGGAGAAGCTCGTCCCGTTCACCAGGTCGAGCGGGTCGATCACGTTCCCCTTGACCTTGCTCATCTTCTCCCCGGTCTCGTCGACGATCAGGCCGGAGAGGAGCACGCGCCGGAACGGCACGCGGCCCGTGAAGTGCAAGCCCAGCATGATCATGCGGGCTACCCAGAAGAACAGGATGTCGTAGCCCGTCTCGAGGTCGCTGTCGGGCGCGCCGTAAAACCGCTCGAGCGCGGGCGTCGGGTCGGGCCAACCGAGCGTCGAAAACGGCCAGAGCGCGCTCGAGAACCATGTATCGAGCACATCGCCGTCCTGGGTCCAGCCCTCGCCGCACTTCTCGGGTCGCTCGCGGGCGACGCAGATTTCGCCGTCCGGTCCGTGCCAGGCGGGGATGCGATGTCCCCACCAAAGCTGCCGCGAGACACACCAGTCTTGGATGTTCTCGAGAAAGTGGTCGTACGTCTTGGTCCACTCGCTCGGGATGATGACGGTCGCGCCCGAGTGCACGGCCTCGAGCGCCTTGTCGGCCAGCGGCCGCATCTTGAGAAACCACTGCGTCGAGATCATCGGCTCGACGACGCCGCCGGACCGCTGGCAGCGGGGCAACGTGAGAACGTGCGGCTTGCTCCCGCGGGCGAGTCCCTTCTTCTCGAGCTCGCGCTTCACGGCGCGCCGCGCGTCTTTGCGATCCATCGAAGCGAAGGGGCCGGCGTTCGCGTTGAGGGTCCCGTCGAAATTGAGGATGTTGATCTCTTCGAGACCATGACGCTTGCCCGTGGCGAAGTCGTTGAAGTCGTGCGCCGGGGTGACCTTCACAGCGCCGGTTCCGAACTTCGGGTCGACCAGGGTCGCGTCCGTGATGATGGGGATGGTGCGCGGGACGAACGGATGACGAACGCGCCTGCCGTGAAGCGCCTTGTAGCGGGGGTCGTCCGGGTGCACGGCGACCGCGGTGTCGCCGAGCATCGTCTCGGGGCGCGTCGTGGCCACCACGATCTCGCCGCCGCCGCCGCCGTCTTCGACTTCGTAGGCGAACTCGAAGAGCTCGCCGTTCGCGCCCTCTTCGTTCTCGACTTCGAGGTCGCTGAGCGAGGTCATGCACTCAGGGCACCAGTTGATGAGCCGCGTCGCGCGGAACATCAACCCCTCTTCGTAGAGGCGAACGAACGCTTCGACGACGGCGCGGCTCATCGTCGGGTCCATCGTGAACTTGGAGCGCGACCAGTCCGGCGATGCGCCGAGGACGCGCTGCTGCATGGCGATGCGCCCGCCGCTCTCGGCCTTCCACTTCCAGACACGCTCGGTGAAAGCCTCGCGCCCGAGCGCAAAGCGCGACGTTCCCTCGCGCTCCAGCTGCCGGGACACGACGAGCTGGGTGCCGATGCCGGCGTGGTCGATCCCCGGCTGCCAGAGGGCGTTGTACCCTCGCATCCGGCGCCAGCGGACGAGCGCGTCCTCCAGCGTGCAGCGCTGGGCGTGCCCCATGTGAAGGCTACCCGTCACGTTGGGGGGCGGCATCGGCAGGAAGTACACGGGGCGGTCGTCGCCTGGCGCGTCGCTCGCGGCAAAGACGTGGCGCGCTTCCCAGAACGCGTACCAGCGCGTCTCGACCTGGGCCGGGTCGTACGGCTGGTCGAGCGCGGGCGGGGGGCTCGAAGCGGGCGTCATAGAAGCCTTCTGCTTTTCGCCGATACCGGCGCGCTGGCTTCGTCGGCCGCGCTCAAAATACCGCAGTATTCGTCGCGCGGCCGCCGAACCCATCGCTTGGTCTCGACGAAAATCACAAGGCTTCTAGTCTGACGTACTCCTACTGTCCACGGATGGCTGTTACCGGGGCTGTCGCCACACGACTCGCCGAAAGGCTCCCGTAGCGGGCGGCGCGGAGCGGGGGTTCGGGGGGAAACGCTCACTGCGCCGAACATTCGCCTGGCTACGTCGACCATCCGTGCGCGCATGACGAGCAACGGCTCACCTGCGCCGCTCCGTCACGCGAGTACGGCGAACGCTCGCGCGCACGAGCCGAACAATCGTGCGCCTGCGCCCCGGATGGGTATCCGTACGCCGCGGATGGGGGCGCGTACGCCGCGGATGGGCATGCGTACGCCGCGGATGGGTATGCGTACGCCGCGGATGGGCACGCGTACGCCGCGGATGGTGGCGCGTACGCCCCGGATGGGTATGCGTACGCCGCGGATGGTGGCGCGTACGCCGCGGATGGGTATGCGTACGCCG
>Ga0265318_10000183_pt1 | contig 55325 bp, 39 predicted proteins | sample 4821metaG_FD_192431 | JGI IMG/M metagenome (GOLD analysis project Ga0265318, IMG submission 192431) | Rhizosphere microbial communities from Carex aquatilis grown in University of Washington, Seatle, WA, United States - 4-8-21 metaG | ecosystem: Host-associated > Plants > Roots > Rhizosphere >... | reverse complement strand
CAGAACGCATGCCAGAACGTATGCCAGGTGCCAGCCGTCATGGTGGCGGGCAGCGTACATCCTGATCGGGGATCGGGTGCGCCCGCGGATCGCCCGCCGGGCCCCGCAGGCTACCGGCGGCCTCCTTGCACCTGGGCGGCGCGCTCGGTGACCGTCGCCCGGGGCCCGATGCCCGGGTCACGGGCGCGGTGCGCGAAGGCGCTGATGGCCAGCACCAAGATGACCCCGGCGACCACCCCAATCATCAACATGATCCGGTTCGACATGTCTTCCTCGACGCCTGACAAGACAGAGGGATCCCCCTCGGAGGGACCTTCTGAGAATCGGCCCCTGCCGACAAGAACGAGTTGTGTCGGCCCGCTGATCCGGCCCGCGCGAGGGGTAGAGCCTCAGGCAGGATCCGCCGACAAAGCCCAGTAGCGGATGCTCTTCCGATCGGTCGAGGCAAATTCATCCACGAGCGCGCCTTTCCAGATCTTCTTGAGCTCGGGGCTGAGCACCAGCTTGTGGGTGTCCCCGACCTTGAAGCTGCGGAGCTTGCCGGAGACCTGCGCCTTCATGGCATCCGTGATCTTGCTCCGGGGCTGGCGCGGCTTGTAGTGAGCCACCAGGATGGACTGCTTGTCCATCGGGCCACCGATGACCTGATAGCGCATCACGTAGGCATAGTCGTAGAGATCGTCGGGCGGGAACTGGGTGGGCACCTCGACCAGCTTCGCGGTCACCGTGAGCGGGGCCGGGCCCTCGGCCGCATGCACCGCCCTCGCCGCTCCACCGGCGAGAGTGAGCAACAGGCCCGCGGCGGTCAGCGCCACGAGGGCGGAGCGGCCCGCACGGTTCGGCGTTCGCGATGTCGAGGTCCTGGTCTGGGTCTGGGTCTGGGTCGGGGTCGGGGTCGGGGTCGGGGTCATGGCAAGGTCCTCCGAGGGAAGAGTCCAGCGTGGATGGGCAGGTCGCCCGGGGCGGGGGGCTCGGTCGGCGGGGTCATCATCGCCTTCGGGGTCGCCGTCGGGGGCGGGCTGGTCGCCGCGTCGTCCGCCGCGCCCAGCAACAACATCTGCAGGTTCCGAGCCAGGCCTGGTAATTCCGGATTGGCCCTGCCCGCGGACCGGTAGGCGCGCGCGGCTCCGACCCGATCCCCCCGCGCCTGGCGCACGGCGCCGAGGCTCGCCCAGGCCTCGGCGAAGGCGGGCAGCTCGTCGGTGGCCCGGCCATAGGCCACGGCCGCCCCCGGAAGGTCGCCGTCGCCACGCCGTTGATTGCCGAGGTTGAACCAGTGAATGGCCAGCACCTCCGCCGGGGACAGCGGCCGAAGGTACGCGGTCGCCTCCGCTGGCCACGGGCCGTACTTGCCCACGTACCACGAATCGGGCATGGCCTCTCCGCGGCGCAGCAGCTCGACGTTGCGCGCGCGGGTGGTGCCAGAGGCCCGGGCGCGCACGAAGAAGTGTCCGGGGACCATGACCCCATCGAGCGGAATCCCGAGCCGCTCGGCCAGCACCAGGTAGAGCGCCCCGAGTCCGACGCACGAGCCCTTGCGATCGGCCACCACGCTCGGGAGCAGCATGAAGCGGAGCGCGGTGCGCTCGACCTCTCGGGAGAAGCCGAGCTCCCCGAACACCACGGCGTTCAGGCTGTCCACACCATCCTCCCCTTTGCCCCGGGGGCGGGCAGCGATCCGGTCCGCCATGGTCTCGATGACCTGCCAGGACCCGGCGACATCGCTCGGGGCCGCTCCGCGCTCGGCGGCGAAGGCGAGGAGCGCGCTCGCGAGGGGGCCCGGAACCCGGTGGTCCCCGCCGCGCGCCGGATGAAGGGCGCGGCAAGCCGTCCCTTCGGAGGCCGCGGCGAAGATCCCGAGCGCCGCCACCACCACCGACCTCGTGGCGGCCGGGCCGGCGGGGGCGGCGACCGGGCTCATCGGGACGTGACCATCTGCCAGCCCTCCCAGAAGTCGTGCAGATCCCGCGCCGTCATCATCCAGATCACCAGCTTCTTGGCGGCGAGGGCCTCGACCCCACGGCGGAGCAGCTTCTGCCGCACGTTCGGGCCACCGCCGTAGCTCATCACCAGATCCACCGGATAGCCGAGCTCCCGGGCCAGGTGGGCCGACACACCGGCGTGCTCGCAGTCCATGAGCTCGTACACCCCGGTGAAGCTGTCTCCGAGGACCACGATCGGGCTGTCGGGATCGTCCTCGTAGGGTGCCCCCGCGTCGGTGAAGACCTGGTCGCCGACCAGGTCTTCGGGCGCATAGCGCGCCTTGTCCGCCTCGGGGAGCCGCGAGTGCAGATCGCCGTGGCGGCTGAAGGGGGCGGGCCTCGTGGTGTAGGTGTGCCGGTGGGCCGCCAGCGCCGAGAACCAGGGATAGCGGCGCACGCGCTCGGCCACCGTGTGGGCCGCGAGCTCGAGCCCCCGATTGGTCCAGTGGGTGTCCTGGGCCTGGAAGAGGCCGGGCCCGGGCGAGACCGGTGTGGTCGCGGTCGTGGTCTTGGGCGTGGGCGCGACCGCCTCGGCGGTGCGCGCCGCCAGGAACCCCGGGAGCAGATCCACCACCTCGACGCCCTTGTCCCCGAGCTCGACCAGGAATTTTCGCTCGAAGGGGTTCACCACCTGGCCGAGGAAGCGGGCGCCGAGCGCACGCTCCTCGGGGGTGGTGCCGAGCTTGTCGGGGAAGATCTCCTCCTTGGTGGGGACGGGCACGAACAGCAGATCGACCCCGTGCTCGGCCAGCAGCTTCCGGAACTGGACGATCGCCGGCAGCGGATTCTTCGGACGCTTCTGCTTCTCGATGTCGCCCCCCACCGCGTAGGCCAGGGACTGGCCGAAGAACAGGAAGCCGTCGCCGCCCGCGGTGGCCTTGGCCTCGTGCGGGATGGCCCCGAGCTTGCGCTCCATGAGCTCGCGCAGGGGCGCGACCTCGGCGCCCCACCGGGTCCACGACCCGCCGTGGGCGGCGAGCTCGTGCTTGATGGCCGTCAGGACCGGCGCGGGCTCGGGGGACGCCGCGGTGTGGGGCAGCCGCGGCGTCGGCGCCGCCGCGGCCGCGGTGTCGCCACCCGGGTGGCCGGCGGCGCCTCCGGCGTCCTTGCCGCCTCCGCCGGCGAACCCTTCCACCAGGAAGACGTTGTAGACCGGCTTGCCCTCGGGTTTCCCGCGCATGACCACGGTCGGGGCGTCGAAGACCTGGCCGCCGAGCTCGTGGACCACGGCTGGCTCGGTCTCGGAGTCGGGCCAGGAGGCGGGTGCGGCGCCGGGCTTGCCGGCCGAGCCGACGAGGTCGGTGTTGTACGAGGGATACCAGTAGGAGGCGAGCTGGTGCGCCCAGCCCTTCACCTCGGCGGCCGACAGCACCCGGCCGGCGTACTCGTCGTGGACGAACTTCACGAGCGCGCCCAGATCGGAGGCGAGGGCCGCCGCCGGGACGCGCCCGTACACCTCGCCGAAGCCGTCGTGATCACCGTCGGGGAGCGCGCCCATGTCGTGAAACCAGGGGGCGAATTCGACCTTGACCCAGAGCTCCCACCCCGGGGCGGCCGGGAGCTGATGCAGGTAGCCGAGCTCGGCCGTCTGCCGGACGAACTGCGGGCCGCCGGGCTCGCCCCAGCTCTCGGCGCGCACCTTGCTGGTCACGTCCTCGAGCGCGTCGGCGCCGGCCACGTGCTTCGACGCCAGCAGCTCCACCAGCGGCGCCAGCGCCAGCGGGTGCGCCCGCTCGTCCGCCGTGAGCGGGAGGGCCGCGAAGTCGCCCGTGAGCGAGTCCTTCTCGAGCGCACCCGCGAACGGGTGACCGGTCTCGATGGGCTTCCCCGAGCCGCGCGCGGCGTTCTCGGGCTCCGGATCCGCGTTCATGAAGTTCGCGTGGTAGGCCGCGTAGTCGAGGTTGGCCCGCGTCGCCCGCGTCACCTTGCGGACCAGCACCTGCGACTCCGTCCGCCGGTATCCCCGGTTGACCGTGGTCACCTCCGCATGCTCGACGCTCCGCTTCCCCTCGCCCTCCCCCGTCCCGGCCCCCGCCGCCGGTTGCTTCCAGGGTGCCCCGCCCCCTCCATGCCCGCACGCTCCTCCCCCCAGCAGGGCCGAGGCCACCAGCCACGCCAGCCGCCTGGACGCGCGGGGATGCTCGCCGCGTTTCGCGTCACGCATACTGGCCCCGCTTGAAGCGCCACATGACCCGCAGGACACGCAAGGTGTAGGTGAAGGCGTTGAGGTGGGAGATCTCGTCGGCGTACCGGGTGGGGATGGGGGCCTCACCGACCGCGAGCCCGCGCGCGCGGGCCGACGCGATGACCTCGAGGTCGAAGTCGAAGCTGTCGCTGAGGCGATCGAAGGGCAGCTCGGCGAGGGCGCGGGCCCCGTAGACCAGGTAGCCGCTGTGAAAGTCCGTCATGGGCAAAGCGAACACCGCCTTCTCGAGCTTGTTGAACAGCCAGTTCCCCGCGTACTTGTAGGCGGGCATCCCGCCGGCGATGGCCTGTCCGCCGGCGATCCGCGAGCCCTGCAGGAGATCGAGCCCCCGCCGTTCCATCTCCGCCAGCAGGTCACCGAGCACCTCCGGGCTGTACTGTCCGTCGGCGTGCACCGCCGCCGCGGTGCTGGCGCCGCCGGCGCGCGCCGCCGCGAGACCGGTCTTCATGGCGGCGCCGTAGCCGCCGTTGGCGTCGCGCACGATGATCTCGAGCTGCTTCACGCCGCGGGCCACGCCGCGCGCCACCGCGACCGTGTCGTCGGTGCTGCCGTCATCCACCACCACGATCTGCTCGAGATCGGGCGGCCGGGCGTCCACGATGCGACGGATGACCTCGGCGAGGTGCCGGCGCGCATTGTACGCCGGCACCACGATCCACAGGCTCACGCCGCTCCCCCGCCCGTCCCGGTCGCCCCGAGGCGCGCCGGCGCCCCGGGCGCATCCCGCAGCGGGGCTTCCAGTCGGGCCTCGAGCCGGGCTTCGATGATCGGCTGGTAGCGTGCGACGTAATCGTCCACGATGGCCGGCAGCATCTCGGGCACGGAGAGCCGGGGCCGCCAGCCGAGCAGCCGCGTCGCCTTCGCGATGGAGGGAATCCGCACCACCGAGTCATCGTACCCCGCGCCGTAATATTCGCGCGCGCTCACGCGCCGCAGACGGGCCGCCGGCCGATCGGGACGGCGCGAGCGGTACACCTCCGCGAGGGCCCGGGCCAGCGCCCGGATGGTGAGATCGTTGCGCGGGTTGCCGAGGTTCAGGATCTGCCCCTGGCACGCCCGCGGGCGCTCGACGATCCGCACCAGCGCATCCACGAACTCGTCGACGTACACGAACGAGCGGCGCTGCGCCCCGCCGTCCACCAGCAACAGATCGCCCCCGGTCATGAGCGCGTGCATGAAGGAGGCGAGGACCCGCGGGATCCCCTCGCCGTCGATGCCCGGGACGAAGTCCATGCGCGGTCCGATCACGTTGAACGGCCGCACCAGCGTGAACGGCAGACCCGCGTGCTGACCCTCGGCCCAGATCACCCGCTCGAGGAGCTGCTTGGCGGCGGCGTAGCTCCAGCGCTCCTTGTGCACGGGCCCGAGGCAAAGGGCCGTCCCGTCCTCCGACATCCGCTCGGTGGGGCGGACCCGGCCGTGGCCGCTCACCGCGGTGCGCCCGTACACCTCGCAGGTCGACAGGTGAACCAGCCAGCGCCGACGGGCGGTGCAGGCCTTCACGAGCGGGATGAGCTCGGTGTAATTGGCGTCGATGACCTCGAGCGGCCTCGTGTTGTAGAGCGCCGGGTTGCACAGCGCCGTCAGCGACACCACGACGTCCGCGCGCCGCGTGAGGTCGTCGACCAGCCCGGGCGTGTCGAGGCGGGCGTGGATGCGCTCGAGGCGGGCCGCCCGGACCTCGAGCTTGTCGAGGTTCACATCCACCGCGTCGACGGTCGCGTCCGGAAAGCGGGCCAGCAACGCCGGCACGAGGTGGGAGCCGATGAACCCACCCGCCCCCAGCACCGCGAAGCGCCGCGGCGCCGCGGGGGCGCCCGGGCGCGGGCGGGAAACGCCCGCGAGGCGCAAGGGCCGGGCCGCCCGCGAAGACGCGGGGCTCACTTCGCCTGCGCCTTCTTTCGCACCTTGGCCTTGCTCTTGGCCTTGGCCTTGACGAGCCCGGTCGACTCCCCGTCGCCGCTGCCGGCCTCGTCACCCGTGGTCGATGTGGGCGTCGGCGTCGACGACGCGGAGGTCGGCGACGCGGCGCTGGTACTGGTGCTGATGCTGGCGGCGGTCCCGCCACCCTTCGAGCTGCTGCCGCCCGCGTCGGACTTCACCGAGGGCGGCGCCGCCAGGTCCGAGCGGCCCGAGCCCGCGATGAAGATGTCGGGCCAGCGGTCGTTGCCCGAGTGGTAGGTCAGCCGCGTCGCGCTCTCTGGCTTCGAGCCGACCTCCCACAGGTAGATCTCGTAGTCGGCGATGTCGTGATCGTGTCCCCGCTGCGTGGCCGCCCAGACCAGCCACTTGCCGTCGGAGGACAGCTGCGGGAAGTACTCGTGGGAGCGGCGCCCGGGGATGTCTATCAGGGTCAGCGCGTCGGGATCGGCGTCGGCGTTGGACTTGCCGAGCTTGCCGTCATTGCCGCTTTGGATCGGCATGTGCAGGACCCGGCTGCCGCCGTTTCCGGTGGGGTGGACCCAGTAGATCTCCGCGTTGTTCGGGGCCCAGTTGATCTGGCAGCCGTCCCCGGTGCGGGTCCAGGTCTTCTTCTCCACGCTCCAGATCCCGGTCTCGCGCTTCGAGCCCCGCAGGGTGATGGCGACGAACCTTCCGTCGCGCGACATCTCGGGCTGCTGCATGAGCGCGCCGTCCAGCTCGGGGACCTTGGCGCTGTCGACCAGCAGCTCCTCGTCGCCCCCCGCCAGCTTGCGGCGGAGGATGCGGGTGCCGCGCGCATAGACGATCTCGTCGTTGGACAGCCAGTTTCCCCAGCTGGCGTTGTCGACGATCTTGGTGATGTCCTTGCCCTCGGGGGTCACGGTGAAGATGTCCCACTTGCCCTCGGTGTTGGCGTCGCGCTCGAACTCCCATCCCTTCTTGCTGCGGGTGAACAGGATGCGCGAGCCGTCGGGGGAGAAGCGCGGGAACCAGTCGACGTTCTCACCCGAGGTGATGGGGTGCACCCCCGAGCCATCGGTGTTCATGACGAACAGATCGTGGTTGCCGAGGCGAGAGCTCGACCAGACGATCTGGCCCTTCACGCGGCCGCCGATCGCCTCCATGGCCTTCTGCTCGTCGGCGCTCGGCTTCTCCTCGCTGCCGGCCGGTGAGCCCGCGCCCACGGTCGCGCAGCCGCCCCCGAGAGCCAGTGCGCCGAGGAGCGCGGGGGCCAAGATCATCGCGGAAACGAGCAGGCTGGACGAGAGCAGACTGGACGATGCGCCGACGTGGCGGCGACCGGGTTCGAGCGCGTTCATGGTGTCCTCCGGAATGCGGGCAGTGGATCGGCGTGCGGGAGCGCGGGGGAAGCGGAGGCCGGGGGCGATCCCGGGGACTCGACCCGGGCTGAAGCGGCGAGCGGCAGGGTGGCGGCGCCGGGCGCCAGCCGGGGAGCGAAGCAACCGGCGATACCCTCGCGCGCGCCCACCGGCCGGTAACCGAGATCGCGCCGCGCTTCCTCGCAGTCGAGATCCGCGTGGTTGACGAACCCGGTGACCCCGTATTGGGTGAGCGGGGGCCTGTCCATCGCCAGGCCCAGCACCAGCGCGACCGCGCGGTACATCCACACGGGGACGTGCACGAAGGGCTTGGTTTGCCCTTGCAAGTTCAGAAGGAGCCGTCCGAGCTCCTCGATGGTGATCGATTCCCCACCGCTGAGGTTGTAGGTCTTGCCGAAGCCGATCGGGTTGCCGACCATGCGCGCGAGCCCATCCACCACGTCCTCCGCCCGGACCGGGCTCTTGCGCGCCTCCCCGCTCCCGATGAAGGGGACGACCGGGAAGCGCTGGAGGAAGCGGAGAAAGAGCATGAACTCCTCGCCGCCCGTGCGGTCATAGACCAGGGTCGGCCGGACGATGGTGTGCGCGAAGGCCGTCTCGCCGCGCACGGCGTGCTCGGCGGCGAGCTTGGAGCGCCCGTACGGGGTCAGCCGAGGATACGTGACCGAGGCGGAGGACACATAGACGAAGTGCTTGACCCGCGCGAGGGCCGCGGCGCGGACCACGTTCACCGTCCCGCGGTGGTTCACCGAGTCGAGCAGCGCCGGATCGCGCGGCAGGATCACCGCCGCGCAGTGCACGACCGTGCGGACCCCCGCCACCGCGGGTCCGAGGGTCGAGGGCTGCCGCACGTCACCCTCCAGCACCTCGCACCCCCATGCTTCGAGCTGCGGGCGCAGCGGATCGCCCGGCAACACCAGGCCGCGCACCGACCAGCCGTCGCGGATCAGGCGCTGGACCAGGCGCCGTCCCATCTCGCCGCCCGCGCCCGTGACCAGCACCAACCCCGTGCGCGGGATGGCAGCGGGGGCGGGCCCCTGTCCCGGGCCCGAAGGCGCCGACGTCGGCGGATAGGGAGGGAGGCTCACGGTTGAACGCTTCCAGCCACCGTGACGTCCCCGGCCGGCGCGGGCGCCCGCCCGGTGTGCGGCTCCGGCGGCTCCGGCCGCGCGGCCGTGGGCTTCTGGGCCGCCGCCGCCCGCGACCAGTCGAGGGGCTTCCAGTTGCCGACCGCCAGCTCCCGCGAGGCGAGCTCCCAGATGACCACCTTCTTGCCGGTCAGGCGATCGCGGCGCGGCTCGCCGGCGGCCGGCTCATCACCGCTGGTGAGCTCGTTCCACAGGAGCTGCCGGGTGGCGTGCGCCCCGGAGTCGTTCTGGGCGATGACGTCGACCTTCCGGCCGAGCGCCCGGGCGAGCTGCGGGCCGAGGCCGGCGGCCTCCCCCCAGCCCATCTGTCCGAGCGTGAACACGTTGGTGAAGCTGTCGCCGAGGAGCAGCACGTCGCCGTCCGGGCTCGGCTCGAAGAGCGCGCCCGCCGCGTCGTGCACCTCGTGGACGGTGATGGGCTGCGGGGCGAACAGGGTCTGCCCGGGTGGCAGCCCCAGCATGTCCACCACGTCGCCGACGCGCGCCACGGGCCGGGCGATCGCGGTGAAGGTGGCCCGCTCGGCGGCGGACGGCGGCCCGAGCGGCACGCGCGCGGTCACGAAGGCCGCGAGCGCCTGCGCGACCTGCTCCATCCACTCCGGGGTCCAGTGGGTGTCCTGGCGCAGGAAGCGCGGCGGCGCCCCGGCGCCGAGGCGCTCCGGTGTGGGATCGAAGATCAGGACGCCCGCGCCCTCGAGCTCGCGCTCGAGCCGCGGCTGGTCCACGTTCTGCCCGGGCGACGGCCCCACGGCCGTCTCGCCGGGCTCACCGCCCGCGGAGGCGGCCGCGGGGCGCCCGCGGCCGTGGAGCTCGGTCGGCTGCAGCCCCGCCTTGTCCGGCACCGGGAAGAGCACCAGGCGGATCCCCCGGGTGGCGAGGAAGGCCGAGAACGCCAGGATCGCCGGCCGCGGATCAGGGTGCAGCGCGGGGGCTCCGTCATCGCGGGCGGCCCTGGCGCGGCTGTCGAGGATGGCCGGATCGAGGAAACCCGGCCCACCGACGGCGGCCACGCCGGGCTGGTAGAAGAGCCAGCCGTCCCGACCGATCACCGCCTTGGTGTTGCCGAAGCCCCCGAAGCGGGTGAAGACGTATTGCAGGCGCGGGCGCACGGCCTCGCGGGGGTAGGACGCCTTGTCCAGATCCTCCTCGAACTGCTTGATGGTCTCCTTGGTGGGCCACCGCCGGAACAGATCGGGCAGCACCGAGTCGTCCCCCTTGACCCGCTCGAGCACCACCTGGCTGATGGGGACCGCGTAGATCCCGCACAGGAACACCACCACCAGGAACCCCGCCACCTTTCGGCTGACATCGGTGTGCAGGATGCCGCGCCGGAGATTCGCGTCGTGCGAGGGATCGGTCGGCCCGCCGCGCGCGGGCACCGGCGCGCCGGCTCCGCCGCGCGCCGCGGTGGTGGCGCGGGCGGCGGCCTGGGTGGCGGTGGGTGAGGTCGACGGGGGTTGGGTCACGATTTCAAAACTGGAAGTAGAGAAAGGGATTGGCGCTCTGGGTCCACATCACGAGGACGGAGAGGGCCAGCACCACCATCGCACCGACCGCCCGTGGCGCCGAGAGGCGTTCGGTCACGGCCCAGGTGTTCGGCGCCGCCCAGACCAGGACCGCCGCCAACCCGAAGGCCATCACATGGTACCGCGTATAGAGCGCGCCCGTCGGCGCATCTGCGCTCGATCCGAGCCTCGAGGCCCCGATCCCGGCCAGGGACTTGCAGTAAGCAATGGCTTGCACCAGGGTCTTGGCCCGGAAGAACACCCAGCTGAGACACACCACGAAGAAGGTGATCGCCACCCGCACCGGACGCGGCAGGCGGCGCGGCACCGCCCCACCGGCCCGGAAGGCCGCCGAGGCGCGCGCGGCGCGGGCCCGCTCGAAGGCCAGCATCCCGCCATGGATGGCGCCCCACACCACGAAGTTCCAGCTCGCGCCGTGCCACAGGCCCCCGAGCAGCATCACCGTCATGAGGTTGACGTACGTGCGCCGCTCGCCGCGCCGATTCCCGCCGAGCGGGATGTAGAGGTAGTCGCGCAGCCAGGTGGACAGGCTGATGTGCCAGCGCCGCCAGAAGTCGGTGATGCTGTCGGCCTTGTAGGGCGAGTCGAAGTTCTGGATGAGGACGAACCCCATCATGAGGGCGAGGCCACAGGCCATGTCCGAGTACCCGGAGAAGTCGAAGTAGATCTGGAAGGCGTAGCCGAAGAGGCCGAACCACGCGTCGTGGGCGTGCAGCCCCCCAGCGGCGAAGGCGGTGTCCGCCACGTGGCCCATGGGATTGGCGAGCAGGATCTTCTTGGCCATGCCGAGCGCGAAGAAGCTGACCCCGCGCGCGAACTTGTCGAGGGTGTGCTGGCGCACCCGCATCTGCTCCTCGATGGCGGCGTAGCGGATGATGGGGCCGGCGACGAGATCGGGGAAGAAGGCCTCGAAGCACAGGTAGTCGACGAACCGGCGCATCGGGCGGGCCTCGCCGCGGTACACGTCGATGGCGTAGCTCATGGCCTTGAAGGTGTAAAATGAGATCCCCACCGGCAACACCAGGTGCAGGACTGGCAGCAGGTTCTCACCGAGGCCGAAGGCCCGGGCCATGGCGTTGACGTTCTCGGCCACGAAGCCGGTGTACTTGAAGGCGGCGAGCAGCCCGAGGTTGGTCACCACCGAGACGGCGAGGACCGCCTTCATGCCCCGGGTCCGCGGGAGCTCGCGCCCGATGACGGGCGGCAGGCCATCCCGATCGGGCAGACCGGACATCTTGACCAGCGCCAAGCCGCAGAAGTAGTCGACGCTCGAGCCGAAGAACATGATGACGGCCCACAGGGGGTTGGCCCACCCGTAGAAGACGTAGCTCGAGAACGCGATGAGCGCGGTCCGCGCCCGGAAAGGAATGAGGTAGTACAGCACCAGCACGAGGGGGAGGAAGTAGAAGAGGAAGACGTGGCTGGTGAAGATCATGCGTTGGGCCGATCGTGACGCGCCGAGATCCCCGGTGGCGGAGCTCGCGGGGGCGAGGTGGGGGAACCCGGATCACGGGTCGGTCCGGGAATAGTAGCCGAAGGTGCGTGGGCCGGTTCAACCGCCCCCGAGCCGCAGACGGCCTTCCGGCCGGGGGGAGCAGACCCCGCGGCCGGAAGGCGCGGCACATCGAGCACGCGGTGGGCTGCCATCAGTCCCCCAGCACCGCGGAGGGCTGGAGGCGCGCGACGAGCGCGCGCGTCTCGGGGTCATAGGGATCGACCGCCAGGGATCTGCGCAGCCAGTCGGCCGCGCGCGTCGGCTGGCCACGGGCCGCCGCGATCTCGCCGAGGAGAGTGAGGCCGTGGACGTCGCGGGCGTCCGCGTCGACCAGGATCCGGCCCAGGCTCTCGGCGGCGCCGAGCTCTCCGGCGGCGAGCTCGGCGCGGGCGCGGAGCTCGACCGCGGGCCGCGCGTCGAGGGCCATGAGCACGCGCTCCGCCCCGACGTGCTCCCCGAGGACCACCAGCAGCCGGGCCAGGTTCAGGCGCGCGGCGGCCAGGATCTCGGGGCGAGCGCCGAAGCGCGCCTCGAGCTCCGCGCCGACGGCGTCGACCGTGCTCCGCTCGGACAGTCGGATGCCTGGCAAGGCGGCCCCCCGGGAGCTCCGGGTGAAGAGGACCTCGTAGCCATCGGTGTAGACCAGGCGGAAGGACGGATCGGCCGCCAGGTGGGCGATGAGGCCGAGGTAACTGTCCGGGTAGGCCGTGGTCAATATCACGGCCGAGAACCCGGCGGCGGGTCCGACGCTGGCCACCTTGGCCACCTTGGCCATCTTGGCCGCCTTGGCCACCTTGGCGTCGAGGGAATCGAAGGCCCGCGGCTCCGCAAAGAGCGAGAGGTACTCCGCATACTCCGCGCCGGTGTGCAGGACCAGGCGCGTGTCGATGTAGGGCGTGGCACCGGGGAGCATGAGCTCCACGTATCCGCCGTGCTGATCGGGCGCGAAGACGGGCCCCGTCACCCCGGCTGCCGCCAGTCGGCGCACCGACTCGACCGGAAAATGAAAGGGCGTGGGCGATCCGGGCGGGGCCTCCCTGGCCGCCGCCCACCCCACGAGCCCGAGCTCGGCGAGGAGCAGCGCGGGAGCTCCGAGCCGCAGCAGCCGCGGCAGGTGGAGGCGGTCGACCCAGAGCCGGGGACCAGGTCGCGCCGGCCACGGTGCGGCCCGGGCTCGAACACCGCCGCCCTCGCCGCCGATGGTGATGGCGAGGATCGGCGCTGCCATCCAGTACAGCAGCAGCACGTTGCGGTTCGCCATCAGCGCGAGCCCGGCGAAGGCGGCGAGGACGAGGCCGTGGGCCAGGCGCAGCCGCGAGCGGGATAGCACCAGCGTCAGCGCCATGCCCGCGAGGACCCACCTGAAGGGACCGACCTGCTCCGGCGCCGTGCGCTCGAGGAGAAAAGGCGGGACGTTCTCGGCGACCGCGGCGCTGAACACGTTGGCGGTCCCCGGGACGAGCCGCAGAAACAGTCGGAGCGGGAGCCGGGCCCCGGCGAGCCCGTAGGGCGTGACCAGGCCGGCCAGCAGACACAGCACGAGGGTCGCGGCGATGGTCTCCAGGTCGCGCAGGCGCCGCGTGCGTGGCGCGCGCGCGACGTCCACGAGGTGGGCGAGGAGGTAGGCGCCCACCAGCGCCGGTCCGAGCGCGGACAACCCCTGGCAGTTGGTCCACAGCACCTGCGCGAGGGGCAGGAGCCACAGCATCCGCCTGGGCGCGACCGCGCGCGATTCCCAGGCCAGGCGCGCCTGCTCGAGCACCGCGAAGAAGAGCGTGAGGAACAGCAAGGTGACGATCACCGGGCGAATGGGCAGGAGGTGCCGCGCGAGAAACACCAGCCCCAAGAGCGCGACCGCGCAGGCGGCGCGCGCACGCGCCCCACCCACCTCTTCGGCCACCCGCGTCGCGCCCACGGCTCCGGCCGCCACCAGCGCCGCCTTGACCGCGGTGAGCCCGACGAGCCCGGCCACCCGATGGACGGCGTAGGCCCCGAGCTGAAAGAGCCAGTGCACGTCGACCCACGGCCGCCCGGCCGCGCTCAGCGTGAACGGATCGGCGCGGAGGAGGGCGTGCCTCCGCACCATCTCCCGACCAGCCGCCAGGTGCCAGTAGATGTCCCCGTCGGACACCGGCCCGAACGCCACGACGAAGACTCCCACCGCCACGGCGGCGAAGGTCATCCACCGCGCCGCGCGCCCAGCCGAGAAATGGGGCCCCTCTCCCCCACCCTCTCCCCGCTCCGCGGGGAGAGGGGGAAGAAAAGATCGACCCGCGCCCTTCACGTGCAGCGATCGAAGGGCCTCAGCCGCAGTCGACCGTCGCGGTGAGAGGGCTCCGGTGGGCCGTCGCGGCCGATCGCCACGCATGAAGGCCGAGCCCCGGGCCCCCAATCCCATCTCCTCGCCCCGCGGAGCGGGGAGAGGGGCTCCACTTCTTTCCGGAGCCGCGCTGCGAGATCCTTTCATGGCACGGGAACTGGCAGGGGAAAACGAGAGCCGCCCTCGCGTCTCATCTGCGGGGATGGACCACCGGGGCCCATGAAGACCCGGACTTCTGCGCGGGGAGAGGCCCCGCCGCCGCTGCGCTCATTTCCAGGGGAACCAGTTGTTGCTCACCATGAGGCCGATCGCCGAGGTCGCCCAGATCTGGTGGCCGGTCATGTTGAAGTGGTGATCGTCCTCGTAGTCCGCCCGCGGGATGTTGTCGGTCGGCACCAGGACCAGGTTCTTGATGAGGGTGGGGAGCATGCGGGTGAGCGGCAGGATCACCACCCCGACCGAGCCCGTCGGCGCCAGGGTGCCGGTCGCGTTCTGCTCGTAGTCGCAGTACAAGATCGGCAGGTTCGGCTCACCGAGGTCGGCCCGCAGCGCCGCCACGATGGTCTGGACCCGGCCCGGGTACCCCGGCTGCTGGGCGGTTGGCAAGTGACGCTCGGTGATCCCGAGCATGATGAACGCGGCGCCGAAGGTCACTTTACCAACCAGCTGCTTGGCCCGCGCCGTCACGAAAGACGGGTAGACCGCCCCGGTCGGCAGGTAGTCGACCGTCGTGTCGGAACCGATCCCGCGGCCAATCGAGATGAATTGATAGCCGCTGTTCGGCGAGACCATCGCCGACGCCGTCTTGAGCAGCGCCGTCCCGGGCCCGGCCGCCGTGATGGTCCCTTCGGGCGCGGTCGGCTCGTGGGCCAGTTGGAAGGTGTTGTCGGCCTGGTAGGTCCACAGGTTCGGCTGGGTGTCATAGAAGTAGGAATGCAGGCTGGCCGGGTTGATGGCCTGGCCCCGCATGTTCGAGTGCCCGAAGTGGATGAAGACGATGGCCTTCTCCTTGGGGACGAACGTTCCGTTGATCATCACGCCGGCGCCACTGGCGGGCGCCGCGCCGCCGCTGCCCGCGGGCGCGCCTCCGCCAGTGCCGGTGCCGGTGTTCCCGCCGCTCCCCACCGCACCACCGGAGCCCGGTACGGGTCCCCCTCCTCCCGTCCCCGGGACCGGACCTGCGGCGCCGCCGCTGCTCAGCCCGGGAGCTCCACCACTCGAGGAAGGGCTCGAGCCTCCCGACCCGTTCTGGCCGCCGGTTCCAGGCAGGAAGGAACCGCCCGAGCCAAGGACCGTCTGCCCACCCGAGCCCGGTCGCGGCGGCAAGCTCTGCGGATGCTCCTGCACGCCGCACGACAGCGATAGGCCGGCGCCGAACAAGACCAGAGCACGACAGGCGGTGAGCACGTGACGCCTCGTCCCGCCCGAAACCACGAGGTCCATCATCTTCTATCTCCTTCGACAGACGTTTTTCTATCTGTGCTGAAATCCGCCCGGATTCATCAAAAAAATCCGACGGCTGCGAATCAAAATGGCGAGACCGCGACCCCCAGGGCCACGATCCACGAGCCCCAGCCCCACGCCGGAACCGGCGCGCCGCCGCCCGTGGTGGGCCCGACGTACTGGTAAGGCAGCGAGCCTCCGAGGAGCACCGCGATCCAGTCGGTGGACCATTCGATCGAAGCGTTGGCCGCCGCCACGAAGAGCGCGCTGTTCTCGTCCTGGGACAGGTCGCGATCGTGATGCTGGAAGCCTGTCAACGTGAGCCCCAACGCCGGGACGAAGGGGCCCCAGAAGTATCCGGCGTACGCATAACCGGTCGCGCTCGGAGACCGGTAGTTTTCGAGGGGCGCGTTCTGTCCGCCGCGCCAGGCAGCCACGCCGCCGACGATCACATTGCCCCAGATCTGGTCGATCGTGTGATCGAGAATCAGCGCGCCGGTCACCTTGCCGAACCCGAGTTGTTGCTGCTGGTGCAGGGGATTGCCCAGCGGAAAGGGAATCTTGTTGAAGGTCTCTTGATACGTGCCCGTCGGAAACCCCACGACGAGGGTCAGGGCGGTATCATTGATGGCCCCGAACCGGTGGGTCCCCTGAGCGCTGATGTCGCCGAGCCCGCCATTCGAGAAGTCCACCCCAGCCATGAACGGGTTCCCGAGCATCTGGGGATCCTGCAGGTACTTGTAGACGAACGGGATGTTGACGCCGACGTTCCACTTCTGGGCGATGTCGCGGGTGATGAGGGTGTTGAGGAAGAGATCCTGCTCGAGGTAGGGCGACGAGCCGAGCCGGCTGTAGTTCGCCTGGACCTGGACGTTGAAGAGGCCCCCGGTCGCGCCCCGCCCGATCCACTTGATCCCGGCCGAGCCGGTGGCCCCGCTCGAGCCGCACCCCCCCACGGTCTGCCAGCTCGACAGGAGCCCGCCTGTCTCCCCGACCCGCACCATCAACGCGGGATCGATCTCCGTGGCGGCCGACTCGGCAACCCGAGCCGGCCGCTCGGCGCGGGAGCTCGACCACCCGGCCAGGTCGTCGACTCGACCCAGCAGGCGGTGGGCTTCCTCGCGCCTGGCCAGCGACGGCAACAACGCCGCGACCAGCAACCCGACCGCGAGCATCCAGGAGAACAAGGGCAATCGTGTCATGGGTCGACCGCGCGGATGAGCCGCGTCACGGTCGGCAGCGCCTCGGAAGGCCCGAATTTCTCGCAATGCGGACTGGCTCCTCGACCCCCGCGGGTCCGACGAACGGGTTGACGTACGACACCACCCCCCTCGCCCACCTGGGATGTCCCTGGTGGGAAGAGGGGAGTGGAAGATGCAGATCGGGTCTCAGGAGTCTAGGTGCTACTCGGAGTCTAGGTGCTGCTCATTTGCACACGTTCCCCACACACAGTCCGGCCGCGCCTCCATCTGCTCCTGTACCCCCAGGGCAGACCTTGCAGGCAGCTCCGGTCCCACAATGCATGGCATCCATGTCGCTTTCGCAGGTGACGTTCGGTCCGGCGCCGCACTTGTGGAAGGTATCGGCGCAGGTGAAGTCGCACGTCCCCGCGGTGCAGACGGCCTTGGAGTTGGCTGGCGTCGGGCACTTCTGGCACATCATGCCGCAGTTGTTTGGATCGGTCTTGAGCTCGCAACGCGGCGCCGCGAGCGTCCCGCACAGGTGATAGTCCGGCTGGGCGCAGAGCACCCCGCAGGCCTGCCGGGTGGCCGGCGGCGTGATCGCGCACACGCCGACCCCGAAGCCGGCGATCGGCATGGCGACCGCCGTGGTGGGCGTCGGGCACGCCATGCAGGAGGCACCGCAGGTGAGCGGGGAGTTGTCGCTCACGCAAGGCCCGGTGCCCGCAGGACAGCGGTGGAAGTTCGGCTTGCACTCGAAGCCGCACGCGTTGTTCGCGCAGACCGGCACCGCGTTCGGATCCGACGACGGGGCGCAGGTCTGGCAGACGCCCGCGGTGGCTCCGCACGCGGTGGTGCTGTCGTCCGGGAAGCACCCGTTCATGCCGAGGCAGGTGTGGGTGCCCGGGCCGCAGACGGCTCCGCACATGGCGTTGGCGCCGCAGGCCGAGCCGGGACCGCACCCGGTACAGTCGACGCCGTCCATGGTGCCGCAGGTCGCGCTGGCCGTGTTGCTCACGCAGACGCCCCCGCACAGGTGGAATCCTGCGTTGCACTTGTAGGCGCAGGCGCCCGCGGTGCAACTGGCCGTGGCGTTTGGCCGCACGTCGCAGGGCGTGCACAGGGTCCCGCACGAGTTGATGTCGTTGTTCGGCAGACAGCTGTTGCCGCCGCAGGCGTGAAACCCCGGATCACAGGTGACGTTGCAGGTGTTCCCGGTGCAACTGGCGCCGCCGTTGTTGGGATCTCCGCAGGCCGTGCACCCGTTGGCGGTGCAGCCGGCGGCCACGCTGCCATCCGCCACGCACCGGGCGGTGGGACCGGTCCCGCAGGCGTGGAATCCAGCCGCGCAGGTCACAGTGCACATGCTGGCGCTGCAGGCCGGGGTGCCATTGGGGGGCGGCACGCAGGCGCGGCACCCGTTGGCGGTGCAGCCGGCGGCCACGCTTCCGTCGGCCACGCAGGTGTTGCCGCACAGGTGAAAGCCAGCCTTGCAGCTCGGCACGCAGGCCATGCCGTCGCAGGTGGCGTTGCCGTTGGCCGGAGCGGTGCACGGCATGCATGTGTTGCCACACGACATCAGGCTGGTGCTGCCATTGACCACGCACGCGCCATTGCACTCGTGGTAGCCGGAGGTGCACAGCACGCCACAGGCGAGCGGCATCCCCGAGCAGGTGGCCGCGCCCCCCGGGGGATTGGGACAGGGCGTGCAGGAATTCGGGCCCGTTCCACAGGAGTTGACGCTGGTGTTCACCAGGCACTGGTTGCCGCAACGGTGATAGCCGGTGCTACAGGCAATGCCGCACATGTTGCCCGCGCAGACGGCGTTGCCGTTTCCGCCCGCTGGCGCCGGACAGGTCGCGGCGGTGGTACAGGCGCTCCCGGTCCCACCCGTGCCCGCTGCGCCGGACGTTCCTCCGGCGGCTCCCGCGACTCCCGTCCCGCCCGTTCCGCTCCCGCCCGTGCTCGCGCCGCCGGTGCTCGCTCCGCCCGTGGCGGCTCCGCCGCTGCCGCTGCCGGCCTTACCCCCGGTGCCGGCACCGCCCGATCCTGTCGTCCCCGCGCCAGCGCCCGCCGCGCCGCCGCCGGTTCCCTGGGGAGCACCGCCGGTCGCGGTGCTGCCCGCAACGCCCGAACCGCCCGTTTCGACCACCGCGCTGTCGATGGCCGCGTCGATCGTCCCGCCGCCGCCCGTGCCCTTCGCGGCGCCAGCGCCACCGGCTCCACCACCGCCCGAGCCGACGCTCGCATCCGCGGCGGACTTGCCGCCACCACCACCCGAGCCGAAATGCACGGCGATGCTTCCGTCACTGGTCACGGAGCTGCTGCCTCCGCAGCCCACGAGCCCCGTCACGATCACCAGACAAAGACCCACCCTACGCGTTGTGGTTGCGGCAGCCATTCTCACCCTCCGTGAAAGTTGCGTCTCGGCGCTCGAAACGCGACGCGCGCTTCCGAGCCGTGCCTGAGCACGAGACGTCGGGCGCCAGTGGTACCACTGTGGGCCAGAGTCGTGTCAACAGATATTTCCCGATCTCCCGGAGCGAAGGCGGACGCTCTCGACCACGAGGCATCCCGCGTCCGTCCGGTCACTGGCCGAGCAAGAGCTCGTCCGCGCTTTGTTCCTGGCCCGAGGCTGGCGCCACCTCGGTGGGCGCCGTCCCTTCGAGGAAGACCTCGTCCATGCTGTCCGGCCCCATCTCTCGACCGGGCGCGGGGAGCATCCCGGTGGCCTTGTCGATTCGCTGGACCACCACCCCCGGCGGCTGGGCGAAGTCGCGCACGGGGCGGCCGGCGAGCGCCTTGGTCATGAAGTCGATCCATATGGGCAGCGCGGTCCGCGCGCCTGCCTCGCCTTGCCCGAGCTTGCGCTGATCGTCGAACCCGACCCACACGGCCGCCAGCAGATCTGGCGTGAAGCCCACGAACCAGGCATCGCGCATGGCGTTCGAGGTCCCGGTCTTGCCGGCTGCGGGGCGACGCAGGCGAGGCGCCGCGGCGGCGGCCGTTCCCTCCTGGATCACACTGCGCATCATCGAGACGACGATGAACGCGACCTCGGGCGTGATGGCGGCGACCGGCGCGGCGCCGGGAGGGACCGCCACCGGCTGTCCTCCGACCTTGGTGATGAGCCGGGTCGCGGCCCGCACGCCGCCGGCCGCGAAGGTGGCGTAGGCGTTGGCCAGATCGATCGGGTGGATCGCGAAGGTGCCGAGCGCCAGCGACAGCCCGACGTCATCGGGGATGGGGGCGAGGATGCCCACCCGCGCCGCCATCTCCTTGGTGGCCGGGACCCCCACCTGCTCGAGCAACTTGATGGCCACCGTGTTGATCGAGTGGGCGAGCGCGGTTCGCAGCCTGACGGGTCCGCGAAACTCCTCCTTCTCGTAGTTCTGGGGCTTCCAGCGATCGTAGACGTCGGGCGCGTCGTTCAGGACCGAGGCGGCGGTGAACCGCCTTGACTCGATGGCCGCGGCGTAGAGGACCGGCTTGAAGGCCGAGCCGGGGAGGCGCTGGGCGCGACCGCTGCGATCGAAGCCTCCGATGTGAAAGTCGTAACCGCCGACCAGGGCCAGCACGTCGCGGCTCGCCGGCTCGAGGACCACCATCGCCGCCTGCGGGCCCATCTCGAGCGCCAGCGGGAGCGGGTCGGCCGCCGCCGCTGGTCGGTCACCCCCTGGCTTGGGATCGCCGGGCTGCGCCTCGCTCGCCCGGGGATCGCGGGGGGATTCCCGCCGCTCGCGCTCGGGTGCCAGGCGCACCCGCACGAGATCGCCTGGCACCAGGAGGTCGACGAGGGGCTTGCCCACCTTGGTGTACCGAGGCTCGAACGCGAGGTCGACCTGGCCCACGACGGCGCCGCCGAGATCCATCGTCAGCTTGCCGAGCCTCGGCTGCAAGGCGTCGCGCTCGACCGCGGCCACGATCCCCTCGTAGATCTGGGGAGGGTTCTTGCCCTCGCGGAGCGCGGCCAGGAGGGCGCGCTGTTGCTGGAGGGCCTTGCCCGACACGTGTCCCACGGCGGCCCGGTAACCTTGACGGGCGTCGAGCTCCTCGAGCCCGCGCTCCAGCGACTGGCGGGCCAGGACCTGCAGGCGCGCGTCGATGGTGGTCTCGACGTTCAGCCCGGCAGGGACGGCCGGCTCGACCGTTGCGGGCGAGGTCGCGGGCGGCGCGGACGGCGCGGACGGCGCGCCACCTCCCGCGGTGGTCGAGGAGGCACGCTCGGCCAGGAACCTGTTGACCAGATCGAGCGCCTCGGGGGCCTGCCGCGAGGTCCCCGAGATCTCCTTCGACAGACGAATCGGCTCGGCCGCCAGCCGCTCCGCCGTCGCGCGATCGATGTACCCGCGCGCGCTCATCTGACCGAGCACGTAGCGCTGGCGGTTCTTGGCCGCGTCGGGATGCTTGCGGGGCGATAGCCGCTCCGGGCTCTGGGGCAGCCCGGCCAGGAGGGCGTCCTCGGCCAGGTTGGTGTCGCGAACGGACTTGCCGAAGTAGAAGCGCGCGGCCTCCTCGCAGCCGTAGCGGCCGTGCCCGTAGTTGATCTGGTTGAGGTAGAGCTCCAGCACCTGCTCCTTGGTGAGCTTCTGTGACAGCCGCCGCGCCAGGATGATCTCCTGCACCTTGCGCCGCACGGTGCGCTCGGGCGACAGCAGGAAGGTCTTGACCACTTGCTGGGTGATGGTCGAGCCACCTTGCGCCTTGCGGCCGCGCAGAACGTTCTCGATGAAGGCGCGCAGCATCCCGCGGTAGTCGAAGCCGGCGTGGTTCCAGTAGTCGGCGTCCTCCGCCGCCACCACCGCGTTGACCAGGTTCTTCGGGATCTCGGCGTACGGGACGAAGGTGCGCTTCTCCGCGCCCATCTCGCCGATCACCACGCCGTGGCGGTCGAAGACCCGCGTCACCTGCTTGGGACGGTAGTCACGCAGCGACTCGACCGAGGGGAGATTGGCGTCACCGCCGTAGTAGACGAAGAGCGCGACCACACCGCCGAAGGCCGCGAGCCCTCCCAGGATGGCGAGCCCGAGAGCCCGCCGCAGCCACCGCCATGGCGCCGCGGAGCCGCGACCAGCGGGCCCGCCGGCGGACCGCCGCGGGCTCTCGGTGGTGGGAGCCCTCGAGGCGGATGCGGGTCGATTGGCCATGCTCCGCGAGCATAGCAGCGCGGTTCCGATTGCGACCCGTCGCCCGGTGGGGCTATGTTGATTTCGTTGCCTGCCGACACGGCTCCCTCGACGATGCCCAGCTCTTCCACTTCTTCGAGCGAGCCCGCGCCCGGCGGACGAGACGAGGGCACTTCGTCGGCGGATCCCTTGCTGGTGGCGGCTGCGCTCGAGATCGGGCACGACGGCGCGGCGATCTTGCCCCCGATGGATCTGCGCATCGAGCGTGGCACGTTCTGGGCCATCATCGGGCCGAATGGCTCGGGCAAGTCCACCTTCGTGCGCACCATCCTCGGGCTCGATCGCCCGATTCGCGGGGCGGTCACCCGCGCGCCCGATCTGCGCGCTGCGTACATGCCCCAGCAGGCCACCCTCGATCCCATCTTCCCGATCCGCGTGCTCGAGTTCGTCCTCATGGGGCGCATCGATCGGAGGCGGGTCGCGCCCCAGCCGCGCGCAGTCGGAGGGTCGGGTGGCGCTGGTGCCGGAGGTGGCAGGGCTCCCGACCACGGCGCCCGAGGCACACACGGCGGCCTGATGGGCCCCCCATCGCGCGACGATCTCCAGGCCGCGCGGGCGGCCTTGCGGGACGTGCGCGCCGCCGAGCTCGAGCGGCGCCTCCTGCGCGACCTGTCGGGCGGGCAGCGGCAGCGGGTGCTGTTCGCGCGGGCGCTCGCCGCCGACGCCAACCTGTACGTGCTCGACGAGCCGACCGCAGCGCTCGACATCGCCACCGAACGCGAGGTGCTGGGGTTGATCTCGGCGTTGCGCGATCAGCGTGGGGCCTCCATCGTGATGATCACCCACCTGGTGGACGACGGGCTGTCGCGCGCCGACCGGGCCTTGCTGCTCGATCGCGATCACGGCACCACCCTGGTCGGCCCGGCCGCCGAGGTGCGCTCGGCGCCGGAGCTCCTGCGGCTCTACAGCCCTCTGCATGGGCACGGTCCGGGTCCGGGGCCAGCCGAGCCACCGCCGAGTCCGCCCGCAGCGCCTGTGGATTGAAAGTCACGACCATCGACCGATGCCCACGGACACACCCACCTTCGCCGACTTCCTGGCCAACTGGCCGATCTTCCGCGACGCGGTCCTGACCGGCGCGTTCGCGGGGGCGCTGCTCGGTTTTCTCGGGGTGCAGGTGGTGCTCCGCCGCATGGTCTTCGCCTCGTCGGCGATCTCGCAGGCGGCGGCCCTCGGGGTGGCGCTCTCCTTCTGGATCCCGTCGGTCATCGATCCGGTGGGGCACGCCGCCGCCCACTCCGGCAACCCCGGGGTCCACAGCTCGATTCCGCTGCTGTTCGATCCGGTCGTGTGGGCGCTCGGGACGTCGCTGGTCGCCACCCTGCTCTTCACCGTGAACCCGGTGCGGTGGCGCATCACCGGCGAGGGGCTGCTGGGCATCGTCTTCCTCGCCAGCTCCGCCTTCGCGGTGATCATCGGCGACCGGCTGACCCAGGAGACCCACGATCTGGCCGCCATCCTCTTCGGCAGCGCGGTGGTGGTGCGACGCTCGGACCTGGTGCTGGTCACCGGGGCAATGGTGAGCCTGATGGGCCTGCACATCCTCTTCTGGAGGCCGCTCATCTTCGTGGCCTTCGATCCGGTGGCGGCGCGGGTGCAGGGCCTGCCGGTCGGCAAGCTCAACGCCTTCGTCTTCCTGGCGGTGGGAGTCGGGGTGGCCTTCTCCACCCGGGCCCTCGGCGCCCTGCCGGTCTTCGCATTCAGCGTGCTGCCCGCGCTGGCCGCGCTCCTGCTCACCACGCGCCTGTCGCTGGTCTTCGCCCTGGCGGCGGCCCTCGGCGCGATGTCGGGCGCCGGCGGCTACCTCGTCTCGTTCCGAGCCGAGACCCCCGTCGGCGCCACGCAGGCCGCCCTCGCGGTCGCGGTGCTGTTGCTGGCCAGCGCCTGGCGCACGGTCGCCCGCACCCTGGCGCGCAGCCGAGGCGCGGCCGCCAGCGCCTCGTCCTCCCCCACCGGATAGCCATCGACGTGGATGACCTTCAGATAAATGATTGGGTCCCCCGTGCCCGATTGACGCAGACGCACGCAGCGGCCGTTAGGCCGAGGCGCCCCGTGTCGTAAACTCCGGATGTCCCAGGCGACACGTATTCCAGTGTGAGACGTGAGCCATATTTGGTCCCTTCCGGCACTGCCAGAGCTGATCTCGACGAGCGCGGGTCAACCTGTCGCTCATGATTGTCCGGATGCACCCCCTGGCCCCACCGAGGAGAATGTGACTATGATGAAGCCCTCGTCCCGATCTGGCATCGGCCGAACGCTCGCACTGGGATTGGCCTGTTGCTCTGCACTCGCTGCCTGCGTCGGGAGCGGCAGCGATTCTTCCCCAGGGACCGGCGGTAACCCATTGCAGGCGGGCTCAGGTGGGGCCTCGAACAGCTCCGGTGGCACGACCGTTGTGGCTGGTTCGGGCGGCGACACCACCTCGGCGAGCTCGGGTGGCGCGCCGGGCGCGGTCAGCTCGGGCGGCTCCGGCTCGGGCGGCTCACCGGACCTGAGCGGTTCCGGCGGCTCGTTGCCGGCGGGGTCGGGCGGGGCGCCCGGCTCTGGCGGGGCTCCCGGTTCGGGTGGCGCTGTTCCAACTGGTGGTAACAAGGCCACCGGAGGTAGCCCAGCTGGAGGCTCTTCCGGATCGGGATCCGGTGCATGTGCCGGGGTGTTCTGCGATGGATTCGAGGCCGGAACGACGCTGGGTTCCGCGTGGACGCCCGACAACGCGGTTACGGGGAATGTCATCGAGGTGGTGTCCACGATGGCCCACACCGGCAAGAATTCGGTCCACATGAAGATCACCACGGCCGGCGGGGCGACCTTCATCCACGAGACCATGGGATTCCCCATCGCGACCGCGCTGTGGGGTCGGGTCTGGATGTACATCATGAATGACCCGACCAGCAACGGGCACGACGTTTACATCGAAGGCTCGACCGGGATGAACATCACGAACAACGGCGTACGTCCGCTCAACACCCAGGGCGGCAAGATGTCGATCAACGTGGATCCCGGGTTGAATGGTGGCGAGGACGGAGCGAGCTCGACCATGACGCTCCCACGCGGAGCTTGGACCTGCTTCGAGTGGCAGATCACCACGGCTGGAGGGGTCACCCTCTACATGGGTGGCACCCAGCTGGCCACCATCGCCAAGACCAAGGTTCCGGCCTTGATCGACATGCGCGTCGGATACGAACACTACGCTGCGGACAAGGCCGCCGGCGACCTGTGGATCGACGACTACGCCGTCGGAACGACCCGCCAGAACTGCATGTGACCCCTCGCGCCCTCGGCTGAATGACCGCCGGGGTAGGGATTAACCAACGCTCGAGACCAGGCCCGGATCCCCGATCCGGGCCTGGCTGCGAGTCGCGCTTCGGCGACAGGCCCACAAGCCACGCGAGAGCTTCCGCCACCTCGACAAGGGCTCCGTGGCCATCAACGGACGCGGTCGAGCCGTCGCGGAGATCGGGCGCCTCATCACCGGTTCCCCGGGCTGATGAGCTTGCGCGCAGCACGCCGAGGTGGTCGTCCGCGTCCTGCATGAGCGTATGCTGCCCGAGAAGCATCTGACCTGGAACCGAACGGGCCTTGTCGGTCCCCCGGCTCAGGGCAGCTCGCCTGGCGAAGGCGCCCTCGCCAGGAACGCCTTCGAGGTGGACATCCCGCGCAGCAACGCGCGCAGGGAGTAGCCGTCGGTGGCGGCGGCGCTGCGGTAGGCCGCCTCGAGCGAGCCCTGCTCGGCACCCACCTCGAGGCGTCCGAGCATGTAGCGGAACCACTGGCGATCGAGACACCACCGGACCTCGGGATGAGCGGCCAGTTGCCGCGTCAGATCGAGCGCGTCGGTGAAGGTCAACGTGCCCTGCCCCGGTGTCAGCAAGGTCCCGGTGGCATCGACAGGAAACCCCGCGTCCGTGGTCCGGTACGCGCCCAGACCATCGTAGTTTCCGAACGCGAACCCAGGTGGATTGAAGAAGGCGTGACAGGCCGTCGCGCACGGTATCATGGTAGCCTCCGTCAAGATCTGACGCTCGGTCTCGAAGCCCGTGGTGGGGGTAGGAAGAGGCGGCACGGCGGGAGGTGGCGGAGCGATGCTGCCGCACAAGAGCTTCTGATAGACGATGCTCCCCCGCTCGGCCGGGAGCCCGCGGACGTCGTTTCCGGTCACAGCCAGAAAGGCCACCTGGGTGAGCAAGCCGCCCCGCTTTGTCGGGTCGAGCGACACCTGGGTGAACCCAGTCCCCGCGGGCGGGGCGATGCCCGGGGCAAGGCCATAGATCGGCGCCAGATCCGCGTTCACGAAGGCATAGGGCGCGGTGAGGAGTGTCTTCAGGGTCCCGTCTCCGGTGAGGATCACCGAGCTCAGGAATCGGGTCATCTCCTCGGGGAGGGCCTGCGCGACCGCCGCCGTGAACGCCGGGCTCGACTTGGTGAGCGTGGGCAGGATCCCGAGGGAGCCGCCCGGGATCAACAGCTGCTCGTGAAAGTGCACCAGCGCCCGCGTGGCCCGCGGATCCGCCAGCATGCGGTCGACCTGCACCCCGACTTCGCCCGGCGTCGCGAGCTGCCCCGCGGCGGCCGCGGCCGCCAGCGTGTCGTCGGGCGTCGTCTCCCACAGCGTGGATGCCAGCCGCGCGGCGACCTGCCAGGGGGACAGCGCGACGAGCCCGGAGGCGGCATCGACGGTGGGCGGCGTGGCGCCGACCTCCCAGTGATACAGGAAGCTCGGCGACTGCAGCATCCCCTTGGCCATCTCGGCGAGCGCCGCCTGGAATTCGAAGCCGAGGCCGCGGGCGGCCGCGAAGAGGCCTTGCAGGTCGGCGCGCTCATCCGCCTCGATGGGACGTCGAAAGGCCCGTCCACCGAACGCCGTGATGAACTGGTCGGCGCAGCCCTTCTCTTCCGCTCCGGCGGGCGTCAGACAGCCGGCAGGGAGGTTGGTGTTCGAGAGGAGCAGTCCCCTGGCCAGCGCCGTGTCGACCAGGGCATCGGCGCTGGTCAAGTAGGACGCAACCTGGGGATCGGTCACGGCGTTCGGAGCCTCGAATCCCGTCTCCGTGGGGCCGTCGAACGGCAGGTTGGCTCCCGGATCGCTGGTGTCTCCGAGGAGGTCGGCCATCACGTGGCTGTACTCGCGGTTGGTCAGCCGGCGCATGACCATCGGTCCGGCGGATTCGCTCGTCGGCACGGCGGCGAGGTCGGGCGGCAGCGCGCTGACGGTGCCGGGAACGCCCCCGGGTGGACCGAGCACGCCCACGGCGCCGGTCGACGCCGCCGGCCCCATTCCTCCACCGCCGCCCGAGCCGCCCGCCGCGCCGAGGCCCGTCCCGCCGCCGCTGCCAGGGAGGCCCGACGGCGGAGCACCTCCGCCCTGCCCTCCGGTCGGCGTCGCTGGTCCAGTCCCCTTCGCGCGCCCGGGGCTCGACGAGGAGCAGCCCGAGCCAAATGCGAGAAGGATCCCCGCCCCCACCACCATCCGGACGCCCACGCGCTTTGCCAGGCCTTCGGCCATGAGCAGGCTCCCGAGCACGCCCTCCGGCGCCCACTGTTGCGGCATCCTCATCCTCCTCGCATTTTTGGAACGTGTCATCAGCCCTTTCATCCCTTCAGGGCCACCAGCTCGCCGCCGTAGCGCGGCTCGCCAAAGGTGGCCACCGGGGTGCCCATCGCGTTGCAGAGGGAAACCAACAACTGGTTGTTCGGCACGCCCGTCAGCGCCAGGCTGCGTCCGGTCTTGAAGTAACCGCCGCCGCTCCCGGCGAGCACGGTCGGAACTTGCGTGGTCACCTTCTGGCCGGAGCGCATGTTGCTCATCCCGAGGACCACCCCGTTGTCGAGCGCCGACTGGCCGTTCGGATCGATCAGCCCCTTCATCTGGCCGGTCATGTAGGCGACTTGGGACTGAAACCACGCGTCGCAGGTCGCCTTGTCGGCCCCGTTGCGCAACGCGATGCTGTGCAGGCCATTGACGTCTCCGCTGTTGGCGTCCGGGGGATTCGGGCCACCGGCGGTGAAGCCGAGGCTGGTGAGCAGCAGCTGGTTGGCGAACTGGTCTCCGATCTGCAAGACCACCACCCGGGTGAGATCCGCAGCGAACGCCGCCATCGCCAGGTCCATGTGGATCTTGGCGATGGCCTCGACCCTGACCGAGGCATTGGCCGGCGGCAACACCGGCGGCGCGAACTGTTCTGGGGGAACCCCGCAGCCGAGGCCGGCGGTTGGGCTCGGTGCGGCGCCGGTCGCCCCTGCCGCGCCGCCGGTTCCCGGGGTTGGCGCCGCGGAGAGGCCGAGCTCGATCCTGCGGACCGCGTCGAGGTGCTTGGCGATGCGCTGTCGGTCCTCGGTGCCCACCTTCTGCGAGAAGCGTTTCAGCTCCGCCTGAACGAAGTCGAGGACGCTCCGCTGCATGGCCGGCTTCGACGGCGATCCAGTTCCGCCCGAGCCGCCCGGTCCCGCACCTGCCATCGGAGTACCCTGAAAAACAGACGAGAACACGGCGTACGGGTCGAGGGTGGGCAGCACCACCTGACCGGCCCCCCGCCACGACAGGAGCCCTGTACCCACGTACGCCCCGAGGTTGAGACTGACGAGCCCGGGGTAACCGCCGGCCTTGAGCTGGGTGCCGATGTATTGATCCACCGACGGGCCGCCGGCGAGGTCCGCCGACGTGGACGGGGAGAGGGTCTGATAGAAGGCCCCCGTCAGCATCCCGGGGTAGGCGGCCTGTCCGCCGCGATCGCCTGTGCCCGGCATGTCTCTGAGGAACGCGTAGTCGAGCCCGTCGAGGAGGATGAGATCCTTCTGATACGGGGCGAGGCTGGCCATGAAGCTCGGCAGGGTCCAGGCGTCGGGCGCGTCGCCCTGGGTGGCCCAGTCCGTCACGCCGCTCAGCATTCCCCAGGGCCACACCAGGATGAAGAGCCGCTTGATCCCGCTGCCCGCACACGCCGCATCGGCCGGATCGGACTCGAGCAGCGGCAGCAGGGCCGCACCCGCGCCCACCGTGCGCAAGAACCGACGCCGCGAGTACTTTGTCTCGTGCTTCATCATGGGCTGAGCTCTCGTCAAGGGTTCCATCGTGCCCTCAACCCTTCAACACCGCCAGCTCGCCGCCGTAGCGCGGCTCACCAAAGGTGGCCACCGGGGTGCCCATCGCATTGCAAAGGGAGACCAACAACTGGTTGTTCGGCACGGCCGTCAAGGCCAAGCTGCGGCCGGTCTTGAAGTAGCCGCCTCCACTCCCGGCGAGAACGGTCGGAACTTGCGTCGTCAACCCCAGGCCGGAGCGCATGTTGCTCATCCCGAGGACCACCCCGTTGTCGAGGGCCGACTGGCCGTTCGGGTCGACCAGCCCCTTCATCTGGCCGGTCATGTAGGCGAGCTGGGACTGAAACCAGGCATCGCAGGTCGCCTTGTCGGCCCCATTGCGCTTGGCGATGTTCCGCAAGCCATTGACGTCTCCGGTGTTGGCGTCGGAGGGATTCGGGCCACCGGCCGTGAATCCCAGGCTGTTGAGCACCAGCTGGCCGGCTCCTTGGTCGCCGATCTGCAAGACCACCACGCGGGTCAGATCCGCTGCGAACGCCGCGGTCGCCAGGTCCATCTGGGTCTTGACGAGGGCCTCGACACCGACCGAGCTCTTGGGGATCACCACCGGGTTCGCGAACTCTGCGGAGGGAACCCCGCAGATGAGCCCGCCGGTCGAGCTCGGCGCGGCGCTGCCGTTGGCTCCTGCCCCGCCACCCATCCCCGAGGGGGGCGCGGCAGACAGGCCGAGCTCGATTCTCCGGACCGCGTCGAGATGGTTGGCAATGCGCTGTCGGTCCTCGGTGCCCACCTTCTGCGAAAAGCGCTTGAGCTCCGCCTGAACGAAGTCGAGGATGCTCCGCTGCATGGCCGGCTTCGACGGTGATCCGGCTCCGCCCGTGCCGCCTGCTCCGGCCCCTGTCATCGCGGTGGAAGGCAGGTTGCCTTGAAACGAAGACGTGAACACGGCGTAGGGGTCGAGGGTGGGCAGCACCACCTGGCCGGCCTGCCGCCAGGACAGGTGCCCCGTGCTCACGACGAACACCCCGAGGTTGAGACTCACGAGCCCGGGGTAACCGCCGGCCTTGAGCTCGGTGCCGATGTACTGATCCACCGACGGGCCGCCCGCAATGTCCGCCGCCGTGGAGGAGGAGAGCGTCTGATAGAAGGCCCCCGTCAGCATCCCCGGGTAGGCCGCCCGTCCGGTGCGCTCCCCCGAGCCGGGCATGTCGGTGAGGAAGGCGTAGTCGAGCCCATCGAGGAGGATCAGATCCTTTTGATACGGCGCGAGGCTGGCCATGAAGGTCGGCAGGGTCCAGGCGTCTGGCACGTCGCCCTTGGTGGCCCAGTCCGTCACGCCGCTCAGCATTCCGTAGGGCCACACCAGGATGAAGAGGCGCTTGATCCCGCTGCCCGCACACGCCGCATCGGCCGTATCGGACTCGAGCAGCGGCAGCAGGGCCGCACCCGCGCCCACCGTCCTCAAGAATCGACGCCGTGAATACTGGGTCTCGTGCCTCATCATCGGCCGCGCTCTCCTCCAGGCAGCTCGTCGGGTCGTCGAACTGCACAGTCCTCAGATCAGGGGATGGATACCGTCTGCCTTCACTGTGAGCCATTGCAAGCTTTCAACCCTCTAACGATGCCAGCGCCCTGTCCGTGTCCGAACGAGCGATCACCAGGTAAGGGTGGGGAGGATGAACCCGGTGTATCGTCGATCACTCGTGAGGATGCCCCGCCCACAGCTGTGTCTTCCCGTGGTGGTCCTCGGTGTCGTCGCCGGGTGTGACTCGACGAGGCGGCTCGACAACCGAAACGCGGATGCTGCGGCGGGCGGATCGCCGTGGGCCATGGGAGTGGACGCGCAGGGAGACGAGGTGTCGCCGGCGCAGGACGCTCCCGATCTCGGTCCCTCCGCCGCGGCGGCGGGAGGCGCTGCCGCCGCGATCGGGACCGGCGGCGCGAATGCGAGCGTCGGGGGCCAGAGCGGCGACGGTGTCGGCGCTGGCGCGGGCGCGGGCGGCGGCGCGGGGATGAGCGCCACCGGCGGTACGGCGGGTGCGGGTCCTGGCGGCGGTGGTTCGACGGCGGGAGCCTCCGGATCCGCAGGTTCGACGGGGCTCGCGACCCAATGCGGCGCGAAGACGGCATCATCCTGCTTCGAGCCGTGCGGCGGTGATCTCTCGGGGAACTGGGTTCTCGAGGATTCGTGCTTTGGAGCGGCATCGACCAGCAACGGGGTCTGCCAGACGGTGATCTCCGGAACTTCCACCAAGAGCAGCCTCCTCCTCACCGCTTCGGTCGCAGGTGAGCTCGCGGTCTATGGAACAGAGAGCTGGTCCATCTCGGCCACGATGTCGCTCGGCTGTCGTGGGCTTGCCTCCCCGGACCTCTGCTCCTCCGCGTCCTTGCTGTCCGATGCCCTCCTGTTCTCCTACACGCAACCCATGTCGTGTTCGCCCAACAGCTGCGGTGCCTGTGACTGCGAGGCGCGCGACGTGAATGGGACGATCGCGTTTCCGCTGGCTCGGGCCGTCGACCCGCTGCTGGTGAGCTTCCTGCGGACTGGCCCTTTCACCTTTCCATATTGCGTCATGGGCGACGTGCTGTGGATTGGCGGCACCGCGCAGGATGGAACGCCCAAGGTGTCCTACAAGTTCCGCAAGCACAGTTGCCAGGGCACGACGACCCCTTGCGCGCAGCGCACCCTCGCCGAGTGCGAGCTCGGTCAGGGATGCAGCCGGGGGGTTTGCACCAACGCCAGGCCGGGCACGGCGACCGCCTGTGGAGACGTCACCTCTTCGGACGGTTGCTTGCCGGAGCAGGGTTGCCTCTGGAATCCGAACGTGTGCGTGGGCACCGCGGACGTCTCGTGCGATCCCACGGTCTGCGGGACCAGACCCGGCTGTACCTGGGGAGCCCCCATGCAAAGATGCACGGGGACCTCGGATTGTGCGTACCGGCTCGCGGACGAATGCGTCGGAGCCGGCCTCGCCGCGGGCTGCTCGCTTCACGTGTGCCAGCCCCCGTTCGGCACCACGGTCGATCAGGCCGACTGTCGCCTGCTCCTGACTGCGGCCGACTGTGCCAAGGCCCCGGGGTGCGTCGCCCACCCTCGGTCCACCCTCTCTCCGTGCACCGGTCAGACGTTGTGTTCCGCGCAGACCAGCACGGGCACATGCGATCTGCTGTCCTGCTCTTCGCAAGCCTGCACGGGCACGTCGACGCCCTGTTCGCAGGTTCCAGTGCCCAGTTGCGCGAGCGTACCCGGCTGCCAGGTCTCATGGTGAGGTCATGGTGAACAGTCCCGCAGTGAAAGGTCTCCGCCCGATTCACACGATGGCGATCGGGTGCGCCTTGCTCCTGTTCATCGCGTGCAGCGGCTCCTCGAAGGCGCCCCTCTCGGGCGGAGCTGGCGGCTCGCGGGGCGGTGGGGGCAGCACCACCCCGACAGCCGATGGGGGAAGCCCGTCGGTTGGCAGCGGCGGCGGCGGCACGGCACAGACCGGCAACATCGGTTCCGCCGGCGGAGGTCGCTCCGGCTCAGCCGCCGGAGGTTCGGCCGGCACCGTCGGATCCGGCAGCCCCGGCTCCGGCGGACGCGACAGCGCCAGCTCCGCCGGCGCACCCGGATCGAGCGGTTCGACGGGAACCGCCGGGGGCTCGGCCTCGGGCGGCGCGAATGCTTCGGGCGGCGGGGGCATTGGCGGCGACACCCTGGCGCTCGGTATGCAACAGTGCGTCCAGCTCGCGACGAGCGCGTGCATGGACACTGCGGGCTGCATCAGGACCAATCCGGCTACGAATTGCGTCAAGGAGCTCGCGCTGGAGCTCGGCTGCGGCCAGTCGAGCCCGCTCGACTTCGGGGCCTGTCTGCAGGACACGCAGGCCGCCGCGCTGACCTGCGGTGGCCTGTTCCCCGACGGCAACCTGACCTTGCCGAGCGCCTGCTTTCCCCCCATCCAGGCGACGCCACTCAGCGAGGCCCAGAGCAAGTGCTACGACCTCGTCGACTTGCTCTGCACCCGGAGCCTCACCTGCTCCGGAACGCCCGTGACCAGCGCCGGCGTCCAGAGCTGCGAGGACGATGTCACCACGAGCTGGGACCCGACCACCGGCCTGTTTGGCGGGATCCCCTGCCTCCTGGCATCGTCGGTGGGGCCGGGATACGCGCAGTGCGCCGCCGCCATCCCGACCGCGGCATGTGTCAACCCGGGCGCGGGCGGGGGTGGTGGCTCCGGCTCGCCCATGACCACGGCGCCCGCGTGCGCCACCGCGATCGTGTTCGCGCCGTAGCCTGGCGGTCGCCACCCCCGCAAGCCAACCGAGACGGTCAACCGAGATGGTCCACGGAGATGAACATGAGCTCGCAACAGTCGCGTAGGTTGTTCCTGGCCGGGGCTGGCGTGACGCTCTCGTTGCCGTTCCTGCCGTCGGCGCTGTGGTCGCGACGGGCGGGCGCCGCCACGTGCAAGCCGCCCCGGCGCTTCATGGCCTGGTTCGCCCCGAACGGCATGAACATGATGGACTGGACGCCCACCACGACCGGAACCACCTGGGACCTGACGCCGATCCTGAGGCCGCTCGGTCCCATCCGGAAGAAGATCCTGATCGTCACCGGCCTCGACAACCAGGACCTCGCCGTGCCTGGGTATCCGCCGGGCGATGCCGGCGCAGGAACGGGCTGCTTCCTCAACATGATCCCGGTCTTCGGGCACGAGACCGATCCCAACCGGACCAGCCTGGATCAGGCCCTCTTGCCGGTGCTGAATGGCCCGGACTGCGCCATGCCCCTGCTCCCCTCGCTCCAGATCGGCATCCAGGGTGACAATGGCCTGTGCGATCGCGCGGACTGCTCCTTCTCGCGGAGCATCTCCTGGAATCGGGGGGTCTCGCTGCCCAACATCTGGGATCCGCAGATCTGCTTCGATCGCATGTTCGCCAGCGGCGATCCCGCCGTCGCCGCCTCGGCCGCGCGGGCGGCGCAGCGCAAGAGCATCCTCGATTCCGTGCTGGCACAGTCGAACGCCTTGGCCCTCACCCTCAGCCCAGCCGACCGCGCCCTGCTGGATCAGCACACCACGCGCATCCGCAACCTCGAGACCCGCCTGCAAAGGCTCGGCAAGAGCAGCCCGACGCCGACGACCAACGTGCCCGGCACGACCTGCTCCACACCCGCGCGGCCCGACATGTCTCCGCCGATGAACTTCGACCGCGGCATCACGCCGCCCGACATCCTTCAGGGGCACATGGCCCTCTTCCTCGACCTGATGGCGGTGGCCTTCCAGTGTGACATCACGCGCGCCATCACCTTCATGATCGGCAACGGAAGCAGCAACAACGAATACTCGTTCCTGGTCGGCGGCTCGGCACCCCATCACGCCGTATCGAACCACGGTGGCGACGCCACCAAGCTCGCCGAGCTGACCAGGATCGACACCTGGGAGATCTTTCAGGCCTCCGCCCTGCTTCAGAGGCTCGACAACATGGTGGAGTCCGACGGCCAGTCGGTGCTCGATCACACGACGTTCTATCTGAGCAGCGACGTCGCGGACGGGCAGACCCACGACCACTGGGACATGCCGGTGCTGATCGCCGGGGGTGCGAGCGGCGGCCTGAAGATCGACGGACGCCACATCAACTACACCCCGCAGCTCACGTTCCCCCGTCCGCTGGTCGGACTTCGCAGCAACGTCCAGCTCGGGCGTGTGTTCATCTCCATGCTCCAGGCCCACGGGATCATGCAGGACACCTTCGGCCTCGCGACGGGTGGCCCCCTGCCGGAGTTGATGCCCTGAGGACGCTGGCGAGGTCGGGTCGAAGATCGACCCGGCCTCAGGCGCCGGAGCGCCGCATGCGCCGCACGATGGCCATCTCGGCGATCTTCTCCAGCAGATCGGGGTAGGGATAGCCCGCCTCCTCGGCGGCCCAGGCCAGGTCCTCGCCGTCGGCCAGGTAGGGATTGGGGTTGGCCTCGACCACGTAGATGGCGTCGTCGTGGGCCAGGCGCACGTCGATGCGCCCGTAGTCGCGCAGGCCGGCCGCCTTGTAGGTGCGCACCGCCACGTCCGACAGGCGCTGGACCAGGCTCTTCGACAGATCCACGGCCACCATGTTCTCGATGCCCCGGCTCTGGCGGTACTTGACGCTCCACTTGGCCTTGAAGGTGGCGATCCGCCCTTCCACGTTGGGTTCGTTCTTGAAGACCATCTCGATGGGCGGCAGCGCCCGGGGGCGCTCGTTGCCGATCACCCCGACGTAGAGCTCCCGGCCCTCGATGAACTCCTCGACGATGGCATCGGTGCCGATCTTGTCGTGGATGAAGAGGATCCGGTTGGTGAGCGCGTCGTCGTCGCGCACCACCGACGACTGGGCGATCCCCACCGAGGCGTCCTCGTTGAGGGGCTTGACGATCAGCGGGAAGCGCAGATCGCTCGGGCGCTGGATGGGCTGGCCCATGGGACAGACCATGAAGTGCGGGATCAAGATCCCGTGGTAGGCGAGCACCTTCTTGGTGAGGGCCTTGTCGCGCGCCAGGATCAACCCCTCCGACGAGGCGCCGGTGTAGGCGATCCCCAGCATGTCCATGATGGAGGTGACGGTGTAGTCGAGGGCCGAGTCTCCCCTGAAGCGCTCGGAGAGGTTGAAGACCACGTCGCAGGGGGAAGCCCGCAGCCCCGCCACCAGCTGATCGATGTCGTCCTTGAACCCCAGGCACCGCACCTCGTGGCCCCGCGCGATGAGCCCACGGGCCACGTCGAACTCGGCCTCCTCGTTGGCCTCGATGGCCTTGGTGAAATCCTGGTTGGCCGGCGGGGCAACGTCCGTATCGAACAGAACCACCACGCGCGCCTTCTTCATCGACCGATCCGCAGGGATTGATTCATTGGTTCACACGCAGCGCGCGAGCCTGACTCGACGGTGATCCAAACTGCACACTGCGCGTTGCACCCTGGACGAATCGGCGTTCGACCGTCGTTCTTGAGCGCGGTCCGCGCGCGGAGGCCAAACCAGGTTGTCACGGCTCACTGCACATCTCTCGCAATCTACGCCGCACCCCGGGCCTTGTCGACCGTCTCCGACAGAGGGCTCTCGCAGATCTCCTGGATGACCCTTTGGTGGCCCTGGGCCTCTCAACCGACCGGCATTGGTGCTAATGTTCGCGCCCGCTTCATCATGGAGACCGACCTGCATAGACTCCGGACGGCGGTGGGGACGCGGCGAACCTTCGCGATCATCTCTCACCCCGACGCCGGCAAGACCACCCTCACGGAGAAGCTCCTGCTCTACGGGGGCGCGGTTCACCTGGCGGGCTCGGTGAAGCAACGCGCCGGGCAGCGCCAGACCACCAGCGACTGGATGGAGATCGAGCGCCAGCGCGGGATCTCCATCTCGACCAGCGTGCTCCAGTTCACCTACGCCGGTCGTCACATGAACCTCCTCGATACCCCCGGTCACAACGACTTCTCCGAGGACACCTACCGGACCCTGGCCGCCGCCGACGCCGCGGTCATGCTGATCGACAGCGTCAAGGGCGTCGAGCCTCAGACCATCAAGCTCTTCCAGGTCTGCCGGATGCGCGGGATCCCGATCGTCACCTTCATCAACAAGATGGATCGCAGTGGACGCGATGCGTTCGATCTCCTCGACGAGATCGAGCGGGTGATGGGCATCCCGTGCAGCCCGGTCACCTGGCCGGTCGGCGCGGGCCCGTCCTTCGTGGGGGTCTACGATCGGTGGACCGACCGGCTGCTCACCTTCGAGCGGGCCGACTCGGGCGCCCGGCGGGCCCCCATGTTCGAGTCGTCGTTCGAGGACGAGGGGGTGCGCGCGGCGCTCGGCGAGACCGGCCTCGCCCGCACCAGGGACGAGCTCGCCCTGCTGGCCAGCGCCGGCAACCCCTTCGAGCCCGATGCCTTCGCGCGGGGGCTGGTCACCCCGGTCTTCTTCGGCAGCGCCATGAACAACTTCGGGGTCGAGCCCTTCCTCGATCGCTTCGCGGAGCTCGCCCCACCCCCGCGGGCCCGCGAGACTTCGGTCGGCCGGCTCGAGCCCGACGATCCACGGTTCTCTGGCTTCGTGTTCAAGATTCAGGCCAACATGGACCCGCAGCACCGCGACCGCATCGCCTTCGTGCGGGTGTGTTCCGGGCGGTTTCAGCGGGGCATGACCGTCCACCACGTCCGCACCGGCAAGGATCTGACCCTCGCGCGCCCGGTGCAATTCCTGGCGCAGGAGCGCACGGTGATCGACGAGGCGTACTCCGGGGACATCATCGGGATCTGGGATCCCGGCGTGCTACGCATCGGCGACAGCATGTGCGAGGGGGCGCCGATGGAGTTCGAGGGGATCCCGCGCTTCTCGCCCGAGCACTTCGTGCGGGTGCGGCTCGAGGACCCGCTCAAGCGCAAGCAGCTCAAGAAGGGCCTCGACCAGCTCTCGGAGGAAGGGGCCGTGCAGCTCTTCTTCGATCGCACCCGCCTCGAGCGCGAGCCGATCCTGGGCGCGGTCGGGGTCCTGCAGTTCGAGGTGATCCAGCACCGGCTGCTCTCCGAGTACCGGGTGAACATCGGCTTCGACCGGCTGCCCTTTCATCTCGCGCGCTGGATCGAGGGCCAGGGGGCAGAGGCGCCGAAGCTCGACAAGTTCGAGCTCGCCGGTCGTGAGACCTGCGTGCTCGACGTCGAGGGTCGGCCCCTCGTCCTGTTCGACTCGGACTGGCTGCTGCGCATGGCCGAGAACGACAACCCCAAGGTCAAGTTCATCGCGGCCGTCCAGCCCGGGCGGACGAGCAAGTCCGCCGCCTGAGGGCCGGCACGGACGGGAGCGTCTCGGCGCGCCGTCAGCGGGACGGCAACGCGCGCCCGCGGGCCCCGGGGGTGGGGCTCCCCGGGACCGGTCGGTGCAGCACGATGTTGCGGCCCGCCTGCCGACCCTGCTCGTAGCTCTCGGTGGCCCGGATACCGATCCCGGCCCCCGAAGAGCGCCGCGGGTAGCGGGTCGCGAGGTACGAGGCGAGCGCAGGATCGCCCACCCAGACCAGGCCCTCGCGGCGGTTCTCCTCGGCGCTCGACTTCAATTTCTCCGAGAAGCCGATCATGACGCCGAGCCGAAAGCGTCGCCGCTCGCCGTTGCCGGACAGGCCGCGCGCGAGCCGGTGCGCATGCCAGAGCCGCTCCGCGGTCTCGAGCAGGAAGCCGTGCACGTAGGCGGCCACGTCCAGGTTCGAGGGCGTCCCGCAGATCTCGAGCACCCGGCCGCTGCGTCCCTCGCGGGCCAGGAAGGACGAGACCCAGATCGCCTCCACGAAGAAATGTCGCGAGAGGATGCCGGCCAGCACGTGCTCGGCGGCCTGAATGCGTCCCGAGGGGACCCCGAGGTGGCGAAAGGTGTAGCCCTCGCGCGCGGCCGCCACGGCGCCGGCGATGTTGTGCTGCAGCATCAAGCGCTGGGCCGCCTTCATGGCCGACTCCGCCTCGTGCGCGTTCGAGCTCTGGGCCAGCGCCAGCAGGCGGGCAATCCTGCGCAGGACGGGATTCTGGTGGGCGCCGGCATCTGCACCGGCACCGCCGTCGGCACCAGCACCAGCACCGGGAGCCCCCGTCCCATCGACGACCGGCAGGCCATTGGCGAGCGCATCGAACCCGCGCTCCCGGCACACCGACTCGAACGCCGGGCCGTGCGCGGTCTGGTCGCGGATGCCGAGGACCTCGTCGACGAACTGGTGGGCCATCTCGTGCTTCAACACCTCGCGCACCACCGCCCACGGCCGCGCGAGCACGAGCGGGCGCGAGAGGGTCAACGATCGTGCCTCACCGTGCCAGGCCCCGAGCCGCCGCTCGCTGTCCGACAGCGCGAACACCGGCTTGCGGAGGCGACCGCGAAAATGGTTCTGGTTCACCTCGTGCCATGCCGCCGCCAGCTCCCGCAACAGTGCTCGCTCGAGCTCCGCCCCGAGCACCTCGGCCCACGGGGGGGAAGATCCCGAGCCCGGCCCGGCCGGCGATCCTGAAGAAGCCCCCTGGCTCACCTTCCGAGACTACCCCACCTGCCGCGCCTGGTTCCAGGCGTCGCGCAGGTAGTTCTCCTTGAGTCGAACGTACTTGGCCGCGAGCGCCCGGTGCTCGGCGGCGTCCCGCTCGCCGAGCGTGCGGATGACCCGCCCTGGAACCCCGAGCACCAGGCTCCGCGGCGGAATCACCGTGCGCGCCGTGACCAGCGCACCGGCCCCCACCACCGAGCCCTCGCCGATCACCGCATCGTCGAGCACGGTCGCCTGCATGCCGATCAGGCACCCATCCTCGACCCGGCAGGCGTGCAGCATGGCGCGGTGCCCGACCACCGTGTCGGCGCCGACCACGCACGGCGCATCGTCCCCGACATGCATCACGGTGCCATCCTGGATGTTGGAGCGCGCCCCCACCACCACCGGTGCCAGATCGCCCCGCAGCACGGCGCCGTACCAGATGGACACGTCGTCGCCGAGCTCGACCGCTCCGGCCAGCGCCGCGCCCGGCGCCAGCAGCACGCGCGCGCCGAGGCGGGGCAGATGCTCGAGGTATCGATCGAGGATGGCCCGCGGATGGAGCTCGCGGAGCGCCGCCAGCCGGGCGTCCAGCGCCGCCGCCTCTGGCAGCGGCCCGGGGACGACGATGACCGAGGTCGTGACCGTGGCCATGCCCGGAGTCCTCAGGCCGAGATGAGCCGCAGCTGCCGCGGGCGGGTGGGCGGCTCGGTGGGGATGGGGTACTTGTTGGAGAAGCAGGCGTCGCAGAAGCCCGGGCCGCGACCCTTGCTGGCATCCTTGCCGGCGTCCTTGCTCCCTGGCTTGCCGGCGTCCCTGGCACCTTGGGCCGCGCTCTCCGCGCCGCGCACCGCCTCGTGAACCCCCTCGAGCGACAAGTAGCCAAGGGTATCGGCCTCGACGAAGTCGCGGATGTCGGCCAGGGTCCGGCTGGTGGCGATGAGCTCCTCGCGCGAGGGCGTGTCGATGCCGTACCGGCAAGGCCCCACGGTGGGCGGCGAGCTGATGCGCAGGTGGACCTCGCGGGCCCCCGCGCCCCGGATCATCGACACGATCTTGCGCGAGGTGGTCCCGCGCACCAGCGAATCGTCGACCACCACCACCCGCTTGTCGCGCAGCACCTCGTGCACGGGCGACAGCTTGAGCTTCACCCCGAAGTGCCGGATGTGCTGCGACGGCTCGATGAAGGTGCGGCCCACGTAGTGCGACCGCATCAGCCCGTGGTCGTAAGGGATGCCGCTCTCCCGGGCGTACCCGATGGCCGCCGCGATCCCGGAGTCAGGAACCGCGATCACCACGTCGGCCGGCACCGCGTGCTCGATCGCCAGGCGCCGCCCCATGCGCTCGCGCGCACGGTACACCGAGAGCCCGTCGATCTGGGAGTCCGGACGCGCGAAGTACACCCACTCGAAGATGCAGCGGTGTGGCTCCGCCTCCGGAAACGGCCGCAGCGAGCGCAGCCCCGACTTGTCGATGACCACCATCTCGCCGGGCTCGAGGTGCCGCACGAACTCCGCCCCCACCAGATCGAAGGCACAGGTCTCGCTGCTGACGATGAACACCTCCCCGATGCGCCCGATGGCCATGGGGCGAAAGCCCATCGGGTCGCGGACGGCCACCAGCATGTCCTCGGACAGGAAGACCAGCGAGTAGGCGCCCCTGACCTGGCGCAGGGCGTCCGCGATGCGATCGGGCAGGTTGCCCTCCTTCGATCGCGCGATCAGGTGAACGATGACCTCGGTGTCCGAGCTGGTCTGGAAGATGGATCCGTCGGACTCCAGGCGTTCGCGCAGCTCGATCGCGTTCACCAGGTTGCCGTTGTGCCCGACCGCCACCGAGCCGCCCGAGTAGTCCACCGCGATGGGCTGGGCGTTCTTCAGAGACGAATCACCGGCCGTCGAGTAGCGCACGTGCCCGATCGCGGCGAATCCCCTCAGGTGGGCCAGCCGCTCGGCGGTGAAGATGTCGCCGACGTGGCCCATCTCCCGCACGAAGCGCAGGCTCTCTCCGTCGCTGGCGACGATGCCGGCGGATTCCTGACCGCGGTGCTGCAACGAATAGAGGCCGAGGTACGCGAGATTCGCGGCCTCCCGGTGTCCGTAGATTCCAACCACACCGCACATGGCGGGCACAAGCTAGCATGGCCCCGGCCGGATACGACCTCGAAATTTCGTGGGATTTCGGAAAGGTCAAGCGGACCGCGGGCAGCCTGGCGAGGACCCTGAATTGGACGGGGAATAAACCCCGACACACCGGAATTAACGAGTCGCCAGGTTTCGTGCATAATGCGCGCGGGTTACCCCCATGATTCAAGTCAAAGGCCTGTCCAAGTACTACGGTGAGCATGCCGCGATACGGGATCTCACGTTCGAGATCACCCGGGGCGAGGTCATCGGATTCCTCGGTCTCAACGGGGCTGGCAAGTCGACCACCCTCAAGATCCTCGGCTGCGTGTTGCTCCCCACCTCGGGCGAGGTGAAGGTGGATGGCATCGACACCGCCCTCGCGCCCGAGGAGGTTCGCCGGCGGATCGGCTTCCTGCCCGACACGCCGCCGCTCTACGACGACATGACCGTGGGCCGCTTCCTCGGCTTCGTGGCCCGGCTGCGCGGCGTGCCGCCGGCGGAGGTCGCGGCGCGGGTGGCCGAGGCCGAGGAGAAGACCGGCCTTCGCCCGGAGGACGACGAGCTCGTCGGGAACCTGTCCCACGGCTACCGGCAGCGGGTCGGGGTGGCGCAGGCGCTGGTACACAAGCCGAAGCTCCTGATCCTCGACGAGCCGACGAGTGGCCTCGACCCGAAGCAGATCGTCGAGATGCGCGCCACCATCCGGGGCCTGCGCGGCGATCACACCATCCTGGTCTCGAGCCACATCCTCTCCGAGATCAGCCAGACCTGCGATCGCCTGCTCATCATTCAAGAGGGCGAGATCGTCGACCAGGGCTCGGAGGAGGATCTGGCGGCCCGCCTGTCGGGCAGCCACGCGGTGACCATCGAGGTCGACGTGACGGGCCCGCCGGATCCGGCGCTCACCGTCCTCGGGCAGGTGGCCGGCGTCACCGGGGCGTCGCTGCTGGCGCGCGGTCCCGGCATCTCGACCTTGCAGGTGCTGTCGGCCACTGACGTCCGCGGCGCCGTGGCCCGCGCGCTCGTGATGGCGGGCGTCGAGCTCGTCCGCATCGACCGCGCGGCCGGCCGGCTCGAGAACATCTTCCTGCAGCTGACCCAGGGCAAGGCCCAGAGCATGACCTCCGGGCAGGAGCGCGCGCAGTGACCGCCACCCTGCTCATCGCCCGCCGCGAGCTCGGCACCTACCTGCGCTCGATGAACGGCTACATCATCGCCGCCCTGCTCCTGCTGGTGGATGGCCTGCTCTTCAACATCTTCGCGATCGGCGGGGAGGAGAAGCTCTCGGCCCAGGTGCTGGCGCAGTTCTTCTTCTACACGAGCGGCCTCACGATGATCGCGAGCGTGTTCCTGTCGATGCGCCTCGTGGCCGAGGAACGACAGACCGGCACCCTCGTGCTCCTCACCTCGTCGCCAGTCGGGGACGGCCAGATCGTGCTCGGTAAGTTCCTGTCGGGCCTCACCTTCCTGGCGATGGTCCTGGCGCTGACGCTCTTCATGCCGCTCCTCGTGCTCGTGAACGGGAAGATCGCCCCCGGTCACCTGGTGGCCGGCTACCTCGGCCTGCTCTTGCTCGGCTCGGCCGCCATGGCCATCGGGACCCTCGGCTCGGCCCTGGCCAGGACCCAGGTGCTCGCCGCCATCGTCTCGGCCTGCATGGTGACCGGAATGGTGGTGGCCTGGATGCTGGTCCGGGTCACCGAGCGCCCCTTCAACGACGTGTTCGCCAGCCTCGCCATCCACGGCAAGCACTTCATCCCGTTCCAGGAGGGCAGCATCCACCTGCGCGACGTCGTGTATTACCTGGTGGTGACCATGGTCGCGCTCTATGCGGCGGTGCGCGTGATGGAGGTTCGCCGATGGCGCTGAAGACGACCGATCGCAAGCTGGATGCGGCGGGGAGAGGCGCAGCCACGCCCGCCAGCACCAAGCCGGCTCCGCGCCAACCAGACGGCGCGCCGCTCGGCAGCAGCGCCCTGTGGTCCGGGTGCTACGGGCTCGGCATGCTCTGGCTCTTCGTCGGCGAGCGGATCCTGGCGGCCGGAACCCCGCGTCTCGCGTGCTCCGTGCTCGGCCTCGCCCTGCTGATCGTGGCGATCGTCGCCCGGGCGGTGCGCTCCGCGCGCGTGGCCGACGACCGCAAGACCGTCGAGCGATCGATCCAGACCATGTACGTGGTGGGCCTGGTGGCGATCATCGCGTACTTCGTGCAGTCCGATCTGCCCACGGTCCTCGGGGGCAGCGCGCTCGAGACTCGGTCCCCCCGGGTGGCGGTGGTCCTGGCGGCGCTGTGGCCGGTGGTCTGGTCGGTGGCGGCCTTCGCCATCCTGCCCATGGAGCTGGCCTACGCTCCGATGAAGCGCGCAACCCGAGTCGAGACCGGTCGGATCCGCGCCGCCCAGTTCGCCGGCATGGGCACGGCCTTCATGTTGACCCTGGCGTTCTCGCTGGCGTACGCGGCCTCCGAGCGCGATCACAAGTGGGATCTCGCCTACTTTCGCACCACGAGGCCCGGCGAATCGACCCGCAAGATCGTGCGCGCCCTCGACGCCCCGCTGACGGTGGCGGTCTTCTTCCCGAACGGCAACGAGGTGCGCGAGCAGGTTGACGCGTACCTCGGCGATCTGGCCCGGGAGTCCTCCCAGCTCAAGGTCGAGCACTACGACTTCGACATCGATCCGGTCAAGGCCAAGGAGCTCGGGGTCTCGGGCAACGGGTTCCTGGTGTTCAACCGCGGCGGGCGCAAGGAGCAGCTCGGCCTCGCGTTGCAGATGGAGGCGGCGCGCGCCAACCTGCGGGTGCTCGATCGCGAGGTCCAGCAGCGGTTGCTGTCGGCGGCCAAGCCGAACCGGGTGACCATGCTGACGGTTGGACACGGCGAGCGGACCGCCGATCCGCAGGACGACTCCGATCGCCGCCCGGGCATCCGCGAGCTGCGGAACGCGTTGCAAGACCAGGGACACGACGTGCGCGAGCTCGGGCCGGCCCAGGGCCTGGCGACCGACGTGCCGAAAGACGCCACGCTGGTGATGATCCTGGGGCCGACCAAGCCCTTCGCGCCCGAGGAGATCGGTGCCCTGACGCGCTTCCTCGACCGCGGTGGCCGGATCTTCCTGGCGCTCGATCCCGAGGCCGGGGTTCCGATGACCGAGCTGCTCGCGCCCATCGGGCTCTCGCTCGGGGCCAAGACGCTGGCGAACGATCAGATCTACGCCAGCCGCACCCACCAGGACGGAGATCGCGCCAACCTGGTGACCGCCCTGTTCTCGTCGCACCCGTCGGTCACCACCCTCTCGCGGCAGGGGATGCGCGCGCCGGTGGTGCTGCCGGGGGCGGCCCCGATCCTCGGTCCCCGCCCGCATTCCCCTCCCGTCAACGGCTGGTCGGTGGACTACGCGGTTCACGCCCACGCGGCGACCTTCGCCGACGACAACGGGAACTTCCAGCTCGATCGCGGCGAGGAGCGCAAGGCCTGGGAGCTGGCCGCGGCCGCCTCCAGGAAGCTCCCCGCCCCGGCCGCCAAGAACGACGCCAAGAACGACGCCAAGACGGACGCCAAGGCCGCCTCCAAGGACAAGGCCCCGGAGGCCGAGGCGCCCGAGGCGCGGCTCTTCGTGGTGGGTGACTCGGATTTTCTCACCGATCCGGTGATTCGCTTCGCCGGGAACGGATTCCTGGTGCTCGATCCCGTGCGCTGGCTGATGGGCGAGGAGTCCTTCGCCGGGCAGGTGTCCTCGGAGGCCGACGTGCCCATCAACCACACCCGGAAGCAGGATGTGGCGTGGTTCTACTCGAGCATCTTCGTCGTCCCCGGGCTGGTGCTGGTCCTCGGCTTCGTGGTCACGCGCCGCAAGCGCCGGGGCCGCATGCGCTCGACCGGATCGTCGTCGGCGCCCAAGGCCTCGACGACGACCTCGCCGACGACCTCGACCCCGGGGGTGGCGTCGTGACCGGCCGCGCGCTGGTGATCCAGGGCGCGCTGGCGCTGGCCGGGCTGTCGGTGGCGTTTGCCACCTGGCAGCGCGAGCCCGAGCGCGCCGAGGGCGAGGCGATCATCGTCGATGCCACCAAGAACGAGCTCGGCCACGTGCACTTCGAGGACGACAACAGCGCGCTCGATCTCGAGCGCCGCAGCGAGGGCGGGGATTCGGCGGTCTGGTTGCACCTGGTCGACAAGACCCCCGCGCCCCCCAAGGCCCCGACGCCGCCAAAGTCCTCCGCGGCCACCCCGCCCCCGGCGCCGCCGGTGGCGGCCAAGCCGCGTCCGCCGCGCGACCTGCGGGGCGACGAGCCGGCGGTGCGCGCCTTCGAGCAGTTCGCGCCCTTCCGCTCTCCCCGCGCCTTCGGGACGCTCGACGCCGCCAAGCTCAAGGAGCTCGGGCTCGACACCCCGAGGCGCAAGCTGCAAGTCACTGCCCGAGGGCAGAGCCACGACTTCGTGATCGGCTCGCCGGCGGTCGGAACCGGCGAGAACTACCTGCGCGACGTCAAGGACGGACGCGTCTACCTCATGCCGCGCGCGATGCTCACCGATCTGCAGGGAGCGGGCTATCGCCTGGTCGACCGAAAGCTCCACGCGTTCAAGCTGGGCGACGTCAACCGCCTGACCATCACCGCCGGCGGCAAGTCGCGCGAGCTGCTGCTCAGCAATGGCCAGAGCCCGGGCGCCTACAAGCTCGCCTCGCCGGGCACGCCCGACAAGCCCGACGAGCAGGCCCGCACCTGGCACGACAAGATCTGGCGCCTCTACCCGATGGAGTTGCTCGGAAAGGGCGAGGAACCGGCGGGCGGAGCTCCGAAGATCGCCGCGCGGGTCGAATACTTCGACGGACGCAAGTCGGTGGGCTGGGTGGAGCTCGCCCGCCTCGATTCCCCCCCCAAGCAAGCCCCCCTCACCAACTCCCCCAGTGCCAAGGTGGACAAGGGGGACAGCGTGGAATGGTACGCCCGCTCCGAGCACACCGCCGGCTGGATCCGCCTCGCCAACGATCCCACCCCCATCGCCGACACCGAAAAAGTCGCCTCCGGCTCCTGACCGCTCTCCGAAGTTCCTCCTGCCCCGCTCGAGTGAAGTGGGCCCCTCTCCCTCGTATGGATCGGGGACGTGGCTCGCTGCCGCTCGCACGTCCCCGCGCCCCTCTCGCTCCGCGCGGCAAAGCCGCGCTACGCTCGCCTCTTGGCAGCGCCGTCCCCGGAATGAAGTGGGCCCCTCTCCCTCACCCTGCTCCGCGGGGCGAGGGGACGAGAGCACGGGGACGGGGCCCGCGTTTCATTCGCACGGGAGCTTCGAGGTTCAGAGCCATCCTTCAGGCTCACTCGCTTCGTGCGGTTGATCGGAGGTTGGCTTTGCCAACCGGAGAAGACACCCGCAAAGCAGATCCGGGCCCGATTCCCGTCGTCCGTCGGGAGGGGCCCGCGGGGAGGGGTCCGCCCCTTCCCGCGCTCCGGTCCGCCCCTTCCCGCGCTCCGGTCCGCCCCTTCTCGCGAGCGCCGAAGGCGCGATCACTCCATGCTCCGGATGATCGCGTGCAGGCGATCGGTGTCGAAGGGCTTGTCGAGGCGGGGGTTCGGCACGCGCTCGAGGAAGCTGGTGGTCTCGGCCGTGAAGGCGCCGCCGGTCATGAAGATCACCCGCGCCGCCAGGTGCGGCCAGGTCGACTCGATGAGGGCGAAGAGCGCGCTGCCTGCGAGCTCGGGCATCATCAGATCGCACAGGATGATGTCGAAGTCCTGGTCACGCGCCATGAGCTCCGCCGCCTGCCGTCCCCCGTATGCCAGCACCACGTCATACTCCCGGGACAAGGTTCGCTCGAGCCCCTGCGCCACGCGCGCCTCATCGTCGACGATCAGCAGCCGGGGACGGCGCGGCAGCGACGTCCCCGCCATCCGGGGCGGCGGCACCTGAGGCGACGAGACGCTCCGGGCCGGGGGCAGGGTGATCTGAAAACGCGCCCCCTGCCCCACCTCGCTCTCCGCCACGATGTCTCCCCCCATGGCGCGGATGATGCCGTGGCAGATGAACAGCCCGAGCCCCGTCCCGAGCCCCACCGGCTTGGTGGTGAAGAACGGATCGAAGATGCGCCGCAGGAGATCGGGGGCGATCCCGACGCCGGTGTCCTCGATCACCACCCGGACCCGGCCAGCCTCGTCGGTGCCGCTCACCACCCGGATCTGGTTGGACGACGCGTCCCCTTCGCGGATGGCCTGGGCGGCGTTGAGGAGCAGGTTCAAGAAGACCTGGCCGAGCCGAGACTCGTTCCCCTCGACGTCCGGGACCGGTCCGAGCTCCTTGACCAGGCGCGCCCGATGCCGGATCTCGTTCCAGACCATGCTGATCGACGATTCCAGGTTCTGCCGAACGTCGATGATCCCGTAGCGCTCGTCGTCGCCGCGCGCGAACACCTTCAGATCACGCACGATCTGCCGGATGCGGACCGCGCCCTCTTGCGCCTCCTCCAGCGCCGCGCGCACCTCGGCCAAATCCTCGGCCGACTCATCCGCCGACCTGGGCAGGACCCTGTCGCTCGAGGACGGACGCGACAGGCGCTCGGACACGTAGCCCACGTTGGCCATGATGTACGTGAGGGGGTTGTTGATCTCGTGCGCGACCCCGGTGGCGAGGGTGCCCATCGAGGCCATCCGCTCGGCCTGGATGAGCTTGGCCTCCATCACCTTGCGCTCGGTGACGTCGAGCATCGAGCCCAGCATCCGCACCGCCCGCCCCCGGCCATCGCGGGTGATGAACCCGCGATCGAACACCGAGGCGTAGGTCCCGTCGCCCCGCTGAAAGCGGTACTCGTCGTTCCAGCCGCTCGCGGCCGCGGCCAGCGCCGACTGCATCGCGACCACCACCCGCTCGCGATCGTCGGGGTGGATGCGCTCGCGCCACCAGGCGATGCCGAGGACCTCGGGTGGCCCCGGGTACCGCAAGACCGTGGACAGCGCCGCGTTCCAGGCGATCTCGTCGCGCTCGATGTTCCAGTCCCGCACCACGTCGTTGGTGGCGCGGGCGATCACCCGGTAGCGGGCCTCGCTCTCCTGCACCGCGGTCTCGAAGTGAACGCGATCGGTGACGTCGACCGCGAGACCTATCACCCCCACGATGGCCCCACTGGCGTCGCGCAGGGGATCGAGCCGGCAGCGGTAGGTCCGATCCTCGAAGCGCGCCTCGGTGGTGCGTGCCTGCCCTTCGAGGGCGGCGCGATGAGCCTCGATGTGCAAGGCGCCGTGTCGATCCCGCGAGAAGAAGTCCGCCAGCGACAGATCCAGCACCTCGGGGCCCGTGAGGTGCAGGGCGGTCAGACCGGCCCCGCCGGCCCAGGTGAAGCGCAGCAGCAGATCGGTGGTCCACAGGATCACCGGGAGCTCCTCGATCACGAAGGCCAGCTTGCGCAGAGCCTCCGAATCGTCGACCGGCGGCCGCCAGCTCGCCGTGGTGCCGGCGCCCGGCGCGAGCAACAGCTCGCCGAAGGTGGCGGCCAGCCCGGCCAGGTTGTGCACCTCGCGCGGCGAGAGCCCGCGCGGCAGCGGTGACATGAGGACGAGCCCCCCGAGGCGCACGCCATCATGCGTCTCGATGGGCGCGCTCGCATAGAAGCGCACGGCGGTCGGACCCGAGACCAGCTCGTCGCCCCCCAGCTCGGCCAGCGCCGCAGCGTCCGGACAGACGAAGGTGTCGGGCTCGCGCAGCGCCGCATCCCCGAGCGTCCCGAGACGGGGCGTGGTGTGCAGCACGAAGCCGTGGCGGCCGACGAACCAGCAGGCGTCCACGCCCACGATCGAGATCGCGGCCATGGGCACGTCGAAGATGCTGGCGGCCCGCTCGGTCAGGGCGTGCAGTCGGGGACCGAGCGCCGCGTGCAACAAGCCGTGGCGATCGATGGCGGCCAACCGACGAATGTCATCCGAATCCTGCACGCCCGTGCTCCCAAGTGGTCGGCACAGTAACACCGATATCGAGGCGCGCGCACCTGCCGCACCGCATTTCGAGGCCGGCAGGGGCCTCGCAGCGACTTGCGTCAAAATCCAGCCGACGGCTGGATTCGGTGGGCGTCTCGGCCTATGTTTTTCCCTCTGCCGATGCTGTGTCCCATCTGCAAGCGCGCGTTCGGGGCGGATCCCAAAGGGGATCCCAGGGCTGATCCGATGATGCCCCCGCGGCCCCGGTTCTGCTCGGAGCGCTGCCGGACCATCGACCTCGGCAACTGGCTGTCGGGCAGCTACGCCGTCACCGCGCCCATCAACGAGGATGACGTGGATCCCGACTTCGCGGGCAAGCCCACCTCGCACGACCGGGAAGACGCGTGATTCCCCCCCCCAACGTGCCGCCCCAGGCGCGCTGGGACGCCAACGAAGGGGCGTGGTCCCTCGACGAGGGCGACGACCTCGACCGCCGCCCGCGTGGCGCGCCCTCCGCCGCCGGAGCCGTGCTGACGAGCCCGCTCGGCCTCCTCCCCGGAGGCGCGGTGCGTATCCGGGCCTGGTGGCCCGATGGGGCTCCGAAGACGGTGGTCGCCCGGGCCGGGGCGGGCCGCGCCGCGGCGCTGTTCCGGTTGCATCCGGACGGCGCCCTGTACCGGGTGGGCCCGTTGCTCGACGGCGTGCCACACGGGACCCACCGCGCCTACAGCACCGACGGCGAGAGCCCCGAGGCGCTGCAGGTGTGCTGCGTGCCCCCCGGAGCGTGGCAGCTGGTGCAAACCTACCGGCGCGGTGAAGGTCAGGGCCAGGCCTGGTACAACCGCTCGGGGCTGCGGCTGCTCGGCAACGGAGCGCCGTTCCCCGAGCGACCGGGTGGCGTTCCGCCGAGCGCCGAGTACAACGAGCTCACCGGGTTCTTCCAGGACGGGGTGCCCCTGTACTCGGCCCAGCCGACCGGGAAGCGCAGATCCTGGGATATGAACGGAGTCCTGCGTTTCGAGGAGGAGCTGGTGGCCGGCCAGCACCACGGGCGAACGCGTGTCTACGACGTCGCCGGGCGGTTGCGGAGCGATGCGTGCTTCGCGCGCGAGGTGCTGGACGGACCTCACGCCGAATGGCCGGCCGGTCCGGAGCCGCACTTTCGGCTGCCGGCCATCGCCGGGACCGAAGGCCAATGCGCCGAGGGACAGGCCGTGGGGCTGTGGCGCTACGTCGACGCCGACGGACGGGAGGTGGCGCGCCGCGATCTCGGCTCTGCCGCCGCCACCACCGCGCTGACACGCGAACAGTGCCCCGTCCTCGCGGACGGCGCGCGCACGCCCGAGGCCTGGCGCGCGCTCGGGCACGAGCTGCACGCGGAGGGGCGCTTCCTAGAGGCCGTCATCGCCATGGCCCGCGCCGCGGCGGCCGCGGTCAGCCCGGCCCCGCTCGTGGAGGCGCTCGCGGCATGGACGGTGGCGCTCGCGCCGGGACCAGCCGCCGAGCAGGCCCGCGCCCTGGTCAAGTCGGCCGAGGGAGATCTCGCGCTCCTGCTCGATGGCGTGAGGCGCGGCGCCGATCCGGCTTTCTTGCTCTGGACCGCGGGCCGGGGTCTGTCGCACGCGGATCGGGCGGCCCTCGACCTCGTGAACGCCGCCATCCTGCTGCGGGACGCCGCGCCCGACGACCGCCTCGCCGACCCGGTCGAGCTCCGCGTCACCCGCGCGCTCATGCTGGGTGCGCTCGGTGAGCCGGAGGCGGCCCTGGGCGACGCCGATTCGGTTGCGCCGCTCTCCCCCGATCAGGCGGAGTTCCTGCGACTCTTCGTGCGGGTCTATTTTCCACGGTTCGACTTCTGGCCGGCCCGTGAGGCCTTGACCGCGAGCCCGGCCGATCCCGAGCTCGCGCCTGCGCAGAGCCTCGACGAGATCAACCGGATGATTGCGCGCCTGGCGACCCGCCTCACCATCCTGCGCGAGCGGCTCTGCGCCCGGGTGCCGGGCGACGTCCCGTTCATGGTGCCGAGCCTGACGGAGCTGCTCCCCGACGGTCCCGTGCCCCTCGGCGCGTGGTCCTTCACGCTCTCCGAGGCGGAGTACTCGGGCGACGCCTCGGAGGGAGAGGCCGCTGATCCGGAAGGCGAGGACCCCCGGAGCGTCGAGATCCGGGTGGACGAGCAGATGGGCCTGCCCGCTCCGACCGACGGCGTGCTGGCGCTGATGCGCCGGGCCCGGGCCGACTGGGCGGCGCTGACCTGGCTGTGCTGGGCGGTCGGCCTCGATCGCCCTGCCCTCGCCACGGAGGTTCGGCCACCCGCCGCGTTCGCCCGGGCGGCCCTCATGTCCATGGAGCGCGCGTGGCGCTGTCGGGACAAGCGCAACTCCGGTGGGCTCCTGGCCCTCACCAAGGGGATCCCCAGCTTCGACTGGTCGGGGACCGCCATCGATTTCGTGCCGGGCGTGCTGGTCGAGGTCGCCATCGACGAGTACCTGGAGGTGCGCGCGGTGTTCACCTGGCTGTGCGATCCCTTCAACCGGTCGCTGTGGCAAGCCGACCTGCGCGAAGGACCGTGACGGGCGATTGTATCGATTGTATCGGGGAAGTGGCTCGCTGCCGCTCGCACGTCCCCGCGCCCCTCTCGCTCCGCGCGGCAAAGCCGCGCTGAGCTCGCCTGAACAGCGAGACCAGAACATGATTCGCGGTACCGCAAATGAAGTGGGGCCCTTTTCCCTGGCGCTCCCGGGCGGCCGGATCAGCGGGCGGGGCGGCGCATCTCGTGGAACCAGGGTCGGTATTGTTCCATGCGCGCGCGCTGATCGGCGGGCGCGTGGCGCTTGCACGAAGACGCCTCGGGCGAGCCGGCCGGGGCGCCCCAGCGCACCTCGACGCAGTCGTTCGGGTTGTAGGCCATCTCGAGGCCGACCTTGCGGGCCACGATGTCCGCGATGCTGAGCTTCTGCGGCGTCCCGTCGCTGCGGACGTAGGAGATGTCCCGCTCCCCTATGCTGGTGGCGTGCAAGCGCTCGATGGCGGCGCGGGCGGCGGCCGGGCTCTCGCTGCCGAGGTTGAACGTCTCCGGGTGCGCCACGATCCGTTGCGGCAGGGATTCGAGGACGTGGATGGCGATGAGCAGCCGCAGGTCGCGCGACGGGGTGGCGTAGTCCTCCCAGGGCCCGATGGTCTCGAAGATCTTCGGGCCCTCGGGCATGGGCACGACCGGAGCGTGGTTCTCGCGCATGAACTTCTCTCCGTTGTCGACCGAACCCACCCGGGTCGTGACCTGCTCGACCAGCGCGTCCAGGGTCTCCCCGTAGGCGGTGACCGGGGCGAGCCCGCGGGGATGGATCACCTGGCTCATGCGCGCGTAGAACCGGTCGCGATCGAGGCTGGCCTGCTCGGCCGAGAAGGGCGCGAAGCGCGCGTCGTGCGCCAGCGCCGCGTTGGAGAGCGGGGTGAGCTTGCCGTCGGGCGCGGCCACCAGCGGGCGAAATGCCTTGAACCCGGGGCCGGCGCCCACCACGTCGTTGGCGTAGAGGAACGTCCCCTCCCAGAAGCGCTTGCGGCCAATCGAGTTGTCGGGTTGCCCGTCGACCGCCAGCAGCATGCCCGAAGCGCCGCCGCCGCCGCCCGCGGCACCGCCAGACGTCTGATCCACCCAGTGGACCAGCATGAGCACGTGCCCGTACGGATCGGCGAAGATGGTCCCCGGACGCAGGGACGCCCGGTTGAGCGGGACGGGATAGGTGTCGGTATCGTCGTCGGTGAGCGCCGTCCGCGCGCTGCCCGAGTGCACCTTGTTCGCGAGCAGACGCAGGAAGCGCTTCATGGCCTCGAGGCTCCCGGGCGGGGGGCTCGCGCCCGTCAGGGGCGTCTCGTTGGTGATGAGCTCGTGGCAGCGCGGCGGCCGGGACTCGGTCCCCCGATCGCAGTCTCGCATGCCGAAGGGAAGACCCATCTTCCAGCTGAAGTAGGCCCGGAGAAAGTACGGGAGATCCGCGCAGTCCGGCTCGGCGGTGAGCGCGGTCTTGCTGGGCTTGCCAGGCTTGTCCGATTTGCCGGGGGCGGGGCTCGGCGCACCGTCCTCCCCGAGCCCGAGATCGTCGAAGAGAAAGTTCCGGGCGGGATCGCGCAGCGCCTGGGCGAGCGGGCGGAACCCGAGGCTCTCGGTGACGGGCGCATCGAACAGCGATTCGATCCAGGCCGCATAGAAATTTTCGGTGTCGCCATCCCAGGCGCGGGTGGTGGCCCAGGCGCCGTGGCCCGGGCCGGCCCCGCTGCCCGCAGGCGGACGCGCCCCGCCCGTCCGCCCCACCGCCACCGTGTGACACGCCACCAGCTTGTCGCCGCGCCACCATTCGAGCGCGTACCCTCCGGCGGCGCCGAGCGACACCGAGGCATCGAACCCGAACGGGGGGCCACCGCGCCGCACCGCCGACAGATCCTGCCGCCGCCCGTCCGGCGCGACCAGGGCCAGCCGCGCCGCGAGGAGATCGACCGCGGCGCCGGCCACGGGACCGATCGATTCGGGGCGCTCGGAGACCACCATCACCCGCAGGTGCCCGCCGGCGATCGGGGCCGCGGGGGCCGTCCAGATGCGGAGGCCATCGGCGCGCGGGAGGTCCCTCGGACACCCGGCGCCGCTCGCCTTCCGCGCGTCGGACCGGGCCCCGCCACCACCCCCAGCCGCGGCCGCGGCTGGCTGCCACGCCGGCGGCAGCAGCAGCACCGAGGCGACCAGCAGGAATCCGAGCCGGCGCGGCGACACCCGTCAGAGCCTGATCTTCTCGAAGTGGACCAGATCCGCGAAGGCGGCGAAGCGCTCGCGGATCTGACCGAGATCGAGCGAGCGAAACCGGTCGAGGCTGAAGTCCTCCACCGCGAAGGACGCCAGCACCGAGCCGAGGATCATCGCGGTGCGGATGTTCTCCGGGGTGGTCGCCCCCGAGCGCGCCAGCCAGCCCATGAAGCCACCGGCGAACGAGTCGCCCGCCCCCGTCGGGTCGACCACGTTCTCGATCGGAAAGGCGGGCGCCGAGAACACGCCGCCCTCGTGAAACAGGAGCGCGCCGGCGTCGCCGCGCTTGATGATCACCGCCGAGGGGCCGAGCCTGCGAATGGCCCGGGCCGCGGCCGGAAGGTTCGATTCACCCGACAGCTGTCGGGCCTCCTCGTCGTTGAGCAGCAACATGTCGACCCGCTCGAGCAGGGCCGCGAGCTCCGCACGCTTGCCGGTGATCCAGAAGTTCATGGTGTCGCAGGCCACGAAGCGTGGGCGCTCGGTCTGCTCGAGCACCCGCAGCTGCAACACCGGATCGATGTTGGCGAGGAACACGTACTCCGAGCTCCTCCAGGCCGACGGCAGCTTGGGGTTGAAGTCCGAGAACACGTTCAGCCGCGTGTCGAGCGTGGTCCGGGTCAGGAAGTCGGCCGAGTACACCCCCGACCAGCGGAAGGTCTCGCCCGGCACCCGCTCGAGGCCGGCGAGATCCACCCCGTGCCGCTCGAAGAGCGCGCTGTGGCCCTGGGGAAAATCGTGGCCAACGATGGCCACCATGCGCGGGGCGGCCAGAAAAGAGGCCGCCACCGAGAAATACGAGGCGGCCCCGCCGAGAACGCCGGTCCGCTTTCCGTTGCGGGTCTCCACGTCGTCGAGCCCGACGGACCCGACCACCAACAAGGAATGGGGCTTGCTCATCCTCACAGACACGTCGGTCACAGATACGTCGGTCACAGATACCTCCCGTACAGCAGGTGAAGGCGCGCGCGCGCCTCGGGTGAGATGCCCTCGCGGGCGGTCAGGATGGCGCGCTCCGCGGCGCGCCCGCATTCACAACTCCGCGCCTGGGTCGCGGCGTACGGCGCGAGATCGCGCACGATGTGCGAGGCACGCGCCACGTTGGCCCGCAGCACCGCCACCACCGACTCGGCGGTGACGGCGGCCTCGTCGGTGCGCCAGCAGTCGTAGTCGGTCGACAGCGCCAGCAGCGAGAAGCACATCTCCGCCTCGCGCGCCAGCTTGGCCTCGGGCGCGGCGGTCATCCCGATCACGTCGGCCCCCCACCCCCGGTGCAGAAGAGACTCGGCCCGGGTCGAGAACTGCGGGCCCTCCATGCAGACGTAGGTTCCGCCCCGGTGGAGCGGAGGCGGAGAGGACGGCGACGGTGGCGGTGGCGGGAGGTTCCTCGCCTCGCGGGACGCGAGCGGATGGCCTCGCCGGGCGGCGACGGCGGCCACGGCGTCGTCGAGCTGCGGACAGGTGGGCTCCGCGAAGCTCACGTGACCGACCACGCCACCCTCGAAGAACGTCTTCTGGCGCAGGTAGGTGCGATCGATGAGCTGGTCGACGACGACGAGGTGGCCCGGGGGGATCCCTTCCCGCAGCGAGCCCACCGCCGACACCGACAGCAGGCGATGAACGCCGAGCTGCCTCAAGGCATGGATGTTCGCCCGCGAATTGATCTCGCTCGGGCCGAGTCGGTGATCGCGGCCATGCCGGGCCAGGAAGACCA